>MDTG01133394.1_pt1 | contig 27211 bp, 20 predicted proteins | sample 811421 | NCBI WGS metagenome assembly MDTG01 (sample SAMN05326645, study PRJNA326480) | marine metagenome | isolation source: seawater | place: Pacific Ocean: South East | collected 2011
AGGACAGTCTACTCAAGCAAAAAGATATGAAATAGCTAGAGTATTTTTTGATTATAACGATTGGGGAAATACAGGTGTTTTAGAAATAGAATTGATGGAACCGTATTTTGGTCAAGGTGTTTCTAAAAAGTATCAGCTTGTAGCGGGATATAACAACTATGCAGATATGGATCTTGTTGAAATTTCTGGTGGTTCTCAAACTGAAAGTTTTCAATTAACGGTAGGGCCATTGACAACAGTAAGTGGAGACATTAGATATCTTCCTATTTATGCAGAAGTTAGATTTTATTCTCAATGTGAAGCTAAAATTACTACTAACAGAGACCTTACAACTAATTCTTTATCTACAACTAAAGGCGCAATTTATATAAATACAAGCCCTACAGGTACTAACATATCAGATCCTACTATAGTAGATAATGTTCAAACAAATCAAGGTGCTGATACTATTAATTTAGGAACATCTGCTAAAGTAGGAATTGGTATTACTAACGGATCTACTCCTTCATACCCTCTACACGTAAACTCTGCTGTTTCTAATGTATCTATATATGCCTCTGCTGACATTACTGCATTTTCAGATGCTAGAGTAAAAGATAATATAATTAGCATATCTGATCCTGTAGAGAAGATAAAAGCTATTCGTGGGGTAACTTACCAAAGAACAGACTTAGACTCAGAGAAGAGATTTATGGGTGTCATAGCTCAAGAGGTATTACCTCACGTACCCGAAGTTGTTCACGAAGACGATAAGGGTATGTACTCTGTTTCTTATCAGAATATGGTAGCTCTACTTATAGAAGGAATGAAAGAACAGCAAGAGCAGATTGATGAATTAAAAGAACAAGTCAAAAAACTATCTAAATGACACTACCCGCATCAGGACTGATAACACTAGGAGACATAAACGAAGAGCTAGGCCGTTCTAGAACAGCAGCTATACAGTTAGACAAAGCTGAGAATGGAGACTACGGGACTATAAACACCTGTAGCCCTTCTTATCCAAATGGTGCTAATCCCGCTAAGATATCTGAGTGGTATGATTATAACCATAATGCTGTTTGTAGTTATTCTACTAAGTCTTGTTTTTTTCCTCCCGATGATGGAAATGCTGGATCTATGCTTTACGGAGATGGTTGGAGTAGCGTATCTGAAGAACAGCCAAAATTTAACGATGACTCTGGAGGGTTTAGTTATGGTGCTTGGTTACTACCTAGATCGGAAGGTGCAACTTACTATTATATGTCTGCTTTTCATAATTATAATAATCAAGGAGGCGGTACAGTAGGAGGTGGTTGGAATTTAAATATATTTAACACTTCAGATGGTAAAACTACTTTGTATTTTCAAATGATAGACGAGTCATCTCCGCCCGGAGGCCCTAACACAACAACTTGGGTATATGAGTTAAATAATTCAGCTAACAGTAGCACAACGGGAATAGCTACTAATAGACAATGGGGTGTTGGTACAGCTTTATATGCCAATAATATATCTATTCCTTTAACTCTTGGAAATGTTAACGCAAACAACTTTATGCGGCTTGATATTACATATGATTCTTCTGCAACAGGAGCTTCTAGATTAAATGTTTATTGGAATGGAACAGCTTTAACAAGAACAAGTGGCGGGACTCACACATTAAATAATATCACTTGGGATCAACAATATTTAGTTGTTGGAGGTTCATATTCATCAGAACTTGGATCTGGACTTTGTTGGGATGAGGTTACATATTTTTATGAAAACTGCTTAAGCTCAACAGAGGTTAACGAAATATATAATAGTGGCGCACCGCAAGATGAAAGCAATTATGGTTTTACTTACACTAATGTTTTATTTAGGTTTGAAGATGCGGGAGACTTAGGGCTAGATACGAATGGTGCTTACAATCTATCTAATCAAGTTGGAACTCCAGCTTCATCAACTCAACACGCATAAATTCATTAACTTTGTAAAAAAATTATTATGGCTGTTACTTATACTTGGAATTGCAGAACCTTAGACTGCTATACAAAATTTGATGCTTCAGGAACTGAATTAACTGATGTTGTATTTAACATACATTGGTCAGTTCAAGGAACTAAGACTGTTTCTGATGTCGAATATATGTCTAGCTGTATTGGTACAATATCTATTTCAACAGAATCAATAGATCCTTCAAAGTTTATTGCTGTTGATAAACTAACTAATACTGAAGTAACAGCTTGGTGTAAAACCGCTCTAGGAGCAGATGAGGTTACTAGGATAGAAGCAAACATAGCTTCTGATATAGAAGAGAAGGTATCTCCAAAAGTTGTAACTTTAACTATTGAAAGTTAACTTGATATAAACTATATTTGCAATATAAAAATTCATTACAATGGAAAAAATAAAAAAAGAATCTTTAGAATCTATCAAGTCTATTCAGACTGATATGAATAAAATACAACAAGAACTTGGTGCTATTTCTTTGCTTGAAGCAAGAAAGTCTACCCTTATATCTTCTCATACAGAACTAGAAGAAAAGATGGCTGAAGCACGTAAGGTTATCTTGGAAGAACACGGTGATGGAACTGTCAATCTAGACACTGGTGAATTTACTCCTGTAGAAGCTGAGGAGGTTAAGTAACAGCTTCATATCAAAGGTTGGATAAGCCCCCTAGAGGGGCTTTTCTTTTGCATTAACTTTGCTATATGAAAAATTGGATAAATAAACTTCTAGCTAACGGAAACGCTGATAGCGTGAGTAGTAAGCGAGTCATTGGAGTCATTGGCGCAATTGTATTATTTGGTACACTTATAGCAAACTCCTTTTCTCAGATCGACATAGCCCCAAGTAAGGAACTTGTTGAGGCTGTAGAGTACATTACTATTGCTATGTTTTTCGGAACAGCTATAGAGAAGTTTGCAAAGAAATGAATCAAGAAGATCTCAAACTGTTTTTTCTAAACACCACAGCAATGGGTGTTAGTATGTCAACTATTGAGATAACATTAAAAATACTGCTCTTATCTGCATCTATTGGTTACACACTACATAGGTGGTATCTTTTAAGAAAAGGAAAATGAAATAATATATGAGTAAGTTAGCCAAGATATGTTTGGGCATTTCTAGTGCTATAATGTTTGTTTTTTTCATCATACAAACTCTAGTAGTATTTAGGGTCTTTGATCCAAGCTACATACTAGCAGAGGTAGCTTACGGTTGTATAATATTATTTAGTCCTTTCTTTGCTTATGTCGTTTATGACTTTATAAGAGTAACTAGAACCAAAGAAGATAACGTAGACCTACAGCTAAAGGCTATAGATGAATCCAGCTTAATTGTAAGGTTTAAATCTGATGGTAAGATTATCTATGTAAATAAATCCTTCTGTAAGGCTATGGGGTATACTGCCTCTGAGCTTGTAGGTAAAACGCATAGAATATTCTTAGATAAGAAATTTGCATATAGCGATGCATACACAGACTTTTGGAGATCTCTTGAAAAGGGAAAACTTGTAAAAGGAGAGTTTGAGAGATACGCAAAAAACAAATCTAAAAAGTTCTTAATTGGACACTACACACCTATTAAAGACGAGAATGGTAAGTACAGTACTGTTTTAAAAATAGCTACAGACATTACATCTCAACACTTAGCAGAGCAAGAGGCGTTACAGAAAAACACTTACTTGGAACACGCTGCTAAGATATTACGTCACGATATGCATTCGGGTATTAATACCTATATGCCTAGAGGGTTAACCTCGCTAAGAAGAAGGCTGTCAGAAGAGAAGATAAAACAGCTAAAAATACAAGCTCCCCTTAAGATGTTAGAAGAAGGTCTTAAGCATACGCAGAAAGTATTTAAGGGAGTTAAAGAATTTACTAACCTAGTAAAAGAGGATGCGCAATTGGATATGGCTCCGCATAATCTAAGTGACTCACTAAAGAGTTATTTAGCAACAACATCATATATAAAGCAAGTAGATATTGGCATATTGCCAACAGTAGAAGTAAATGAGCCATTGTTTTGTACAGCAATTGATAATTTAATTAGAAACGGACTAAAGTATAATGACAGTCCAAAGAAGATCGTTAAAGTTTTTATGAGTATAGACAATAATAAACGATGCATATACGTCCAAGATAATGGGAGAGGTATGAGTCAAGAAGAGTTCCTTTATTTATCAAAACCTTACACTAGGAAAGAGGGTCAATCGGAAGGCGGTACGGGCTTAGGTCTGAACATATGTATCGCTATTTTGAAAGAACACGGTTTCGAAGTGAGGGCGGAGAAATTAAGTAACGGAACAAAAATGTGTATTACTATATAAAACTAAAAAAATGATAAATTCTATTATGCTCATCGATGATGAGGATCTATTTCACTTGGTATTTGAAGATGCCTGTAACATATTGGATATAACTCTATCCTTAGAAGCTTTAAATTCTTCTGATGAAGCTGATGCTAAATTCAAGGAATGGTTTCCTGATGATTTAAATGAGGAACGACCTGAGTGTGTTTTTGTAGACCTTAATATTATAGGGTCTAGCTTTGACGGCATTGAGATGATAAGAAAGATTAACTACGACTATGGCAATGGTTGTGTTGTAGGTATAATATCATCTTCTGATGACCATCAAGAGATTGATAAAGCAAAAGAGGCTGGAGCGCAGTTTTGGATTATAAAGTCTGATGACATAGAGCCAAGACTTGAAGAGTTCAGAAAAGACTACGAAGGTTATAAATCAAAAAAGAATTCCTTTAAGGTTTACAGATAATGTAAAATATTATGGATCCAGATAAAAAATTAAGAGATGAGCTGTTAGCTTTAGCAAAAAGCAAACGCATTTTTCTTGAGGGTAATATTCTTAAAGTATTAAAAGCTAAATCTGGAGATACTGTATTTGAAGACTATTTAAAGAACTGTATAAATAAAGATAGTAGCTCTCGCAAGAAAAGGCTTACTATAACCAAGCAAGTTCAACAGCAAAATAAAAAGTTAGCTGTTGCCGCAGAGGAGAACGAAAGACTTCTTAAAGATCTTCAGTTAACATTAAAAGAATCTGAGAAGTTAAAGGACGCTGCTGAGAAAGGCAAGGACAAAGCCCTAGAAGATCTAGAGGTTATGCAGAAGAAAACGCAGACAGAGCTTATAGGAACTATTGTAAAAGTTGCTTTAGTTGTTATTGTAAGTGTTGGTGTCGTAACTACTGCTATGTATGTCTTTGCCTTATTCACAAATACCGATACGCAAATAATTGGTTCTACTTGGTCTAATATGTTAGGTATACTGTTAACCAATGCATTTTCTATAGTTGGAACTATTATGGGCGTTAAATATGCTACTGAAAAAGATGAATGATGCAGTATGTAGCTAAAAATAAAATGACCACAAGTCTTTACTATAAATTAGTAATGATACCTTGTAATATAGATATTATGGAGGTTAGCGAGGTTACTTCGTTTATAGACTACAAAAGGTTAGATAGAGAAGTGCAGAGAGAGGTTATGAAACTTCCTGTCGTTAAGTTTACTGGTAACTTTAAAGATGGAGGGTTAAGTAGTAAACAGCAATTTTACTTAATGACAGCATTGTCTAATGTATACTTTATAGATACTACAGGAACAAGTTATGCTAAATCAATAACTAGAATAGATAACCTCCCAGATATAAGCGATATCACAATACAAGATAGATTTCAATCATCTAGGAATATTAGTCTTTTAAAAAGGTCAGAGTCTTTCTCAATAACTTATGATGAAATAGATTATGTCATTGAGATAATAGAAGAAGGAGATGGTACATTCACTAGTGTAGAGTATGATGGTAATTATCTGATGGACGCAAGGCTTGAAAAAGAAATACTTGACTACTTTAATAAGTATAAATAACGTATTGATAAATACATTAATTTTGAAGTATGGATAATAGAGTAAAGAATATGCTTAAAAGGTATGGTCTATCTGGGGTTAACAAACCTAAGAGGACACCTTCTCATCCTAAAAAGTCTCATATTGTTCTTGCTAAAGTGGGAGACAAAATAAGATTAATTAGATTCGGAGAGCAGGGAGCTAGTACTGCTGGTAAGCCTAAAGCTGGAGAGTCAGATAGAATGAGAGCTAAAAGAAAGTCTTTTAAAGCTCGTCATAGAAGAAACATAGCCAAAGGCAAAATGTCTGCTGCTTATTGGGCTAATAAAGTTAAGTGGTAATGAAAGTACTTAAGAAAGAATACAAAGGTGGAGGTAAGGTTAAGTCTAGGGTAAACGAGGCTGGCAATTACACTAAGCCCGGTATGAGAAAAAGAATATTCAAAAGAATAATGGCTGGATCTAAAGGTGGAAGACCCGGACAATGGTCTGCGAGAAAAGCACAGATGTTAGCTAAAGCATATAAAGCCGCTGGTGGCGGATACAAAAGCTAATGGCACGAAAGAATCCACAGCAATCATTAAGAGACTGGACTAAGCAAAACTGGAGGACTAAGTCTGGAAAGAAGTCATCAGAGACTGGAGAGAGATATCTTCCAGCGGCAGCAATAAAAGAACTCAGCTCTGCTGAATATGCAGCGACATCAAGAGCAAAGAGAAAAGGAACAGCAAAAGGAAAGCAATATGTTCCGCAACCAAAAAAAGTTGCTAAAAAAACCAAAAAACATCGTTAACTAGCTTATAACAAGGACGGTCTGATTACACACAAGTATATTATTTAATTTTGCATATAATATATGTAATTTAAATTTTATTTGATATGGATAACCCTTTAGAAGAAGCATTAAAGAATAGTGGCTACACTCTTGAAGACTCACCTAGTGGTGAAACACAAGAGCCTCAACCTGAGATAATTGACGCTAGTGCTTTAAATGCAGAACCTCAAGCTGAAGAAACTGTTTCAGAAGAGGTTACAGAAAATGTCTCTGAAGAGGCAGAAGTTAAAGAAGAGCAGGAGACTGCTGTTCCTACAGAAGAGCCAGCCGCTGAGGTTGAGCAAAAAGAAACAGTTGAAGAGGTGACGGCCCCTGAAACTGCTTTAAACAACGAAGAGGCAGCCGTGCCTCAAAGTTCTTTGAAATCCGCAGAGGAGCCTGAGATGTCTCAGGAGGAATTTGAAACTAGTGTGACTGGGTTTGTTAGCGAAAAGCTAGGAATTGAACTCGACAGCCTAGATCAACTTTCTGAGCTACTAAGTGCTTCGAAGCAACCCGCAGAAATCGATGAGCGAGTAAAAGCAATCGCTGATTTTGTATCAGAAACAGGTCGAGATCCTAAAGACTGGTTCACTTACCAATCGTTAAATCCCTCCGAAATGGACGATTTATCGGCTGTCAAATTGCAAATGGCAGTAGAGTATCCGAATCTAGATCTGACGGAAATAGATATGTTAATGAGTTCAAAGTACAAAATGGACGAGGACTTACACTCAGAAGATGAGATTAAGCTCTCTAAATTACAGCTCAAGATTGATGCACAAAAGTCCCGGAAGGATATTGAACAAGTCAGAGACTCGTACAAGGCTCCTGTAAGGGAAGAAAAAGCTGAGACAGAAGAAGTTCAAAGCCCCATTACAAAAGAATGGATTAAGACTATGTCGAATGAAGTAGACTCTTTGGATGCATTGACGTTCGAATTAGGAGACTCTGAATTCAACTTTGGAATTAAACCAGAATACCGTAATGAATTAAAGAAAAAGAACGAAAATCTAGATCAGTTTTTTGACCAATACGTCAGCCAAGACGGGGATTGGGATTTTGAGAAGTTAAACGCACATCGTACAGTTATTGACAACATTGACGATATCGCAAAGTCTATCTACAATCAAGGATTGAGTGATGGACAGCGTAAGTTAGTTGAAAAGACAGCGAACGTTGATGTCTCAGGCCCGAAACCGACTGGCAATAAGAGCGATGTTGATAATGTCCGACAGCAAATTTTAGATGCTTTGGGCAAGGATACATCTTTGAAGTTTAAAATCTAATAATAATATCTAAAAAATAAATAATTATGGCAACTGTAAGCCCTACTGATTTTGCCCCTAATACTATTCGTAGATTAGACCCCGCAAAATATGTCTCTTTAGGAGACTTTATTGACGAGATAAACGCACCTGATAACAGGGACGCACTCGTTAAAACATATGGTGATCAAGGTATCACCGGATTCCTTCAACTAACTGGAGCTGTTAAGTCTAACGGAACAGCTGATCAAGTTCAATACTGGGAAGAGACTCGTCTTCACCCAGCTCAGAAGGCTAAACCAACTGCTGCAAGTGCTGCTGCTAAGACAATAACTTTAGCATTAGAGGCTAACACAGAGAAGCCTCTTCGTGTTAATGACATTATTCTTGTTGGAGGAGTAGATCGTTTCATCGTAACAGCTGTTGCTGCTGGAGCTGAAACTACTTTTGCTGGAGCGACTACTGCTACTGCTAAGTCTTTATTAGATGGTGGTTTAAGTGCTAACCTTGCTAATACTGCTGTTGACTTTCCTATCGTTGGTAACTTGTTTGCTCAAGGAAGTGGTCAGAACTCTGGTTACTTGGAAAGCAACGTGGTCAAGAGAACTAACCCTTATATGATCATCAAAGAGACTTATAAGGTTACTGGATCTCAAGCTACAAACGTAGGTTGGATTAATCTTGGAAATGGTGATTACCGTTGGTACATCAAGTCTGAGAATGACACTCGTCAGCGTTTTATCGATAAGAGAGAGATGATGATGTTGTTAGGACAACAGATCACTAACGCTGGTGTTACTGGATTTGGAGATGGATCTGAAGGTTACTTCAGTGCTATTGAAAATCGTGGTATCGTCACTACTGCTGCTAATGCTGAGCAAGCAATTCACGATTTAGCTGATTTAGACGCTTTGATCGTTGCTTTAGACAAGCAAGGAGCTGCTGCTGAATATGCTGTTTATTGTGATCGCGCACAAGACCTTAAGTTTGATGACCTCATCGCTTCAGGTATGAGTACTGCTGCTAATATTACAGCTGGTGTTACAACTCAATTTGGATCATTTAACAATGACAAGGATATGGCAATCAAATTAGGTTTCGCTTCATTTATGAGAGGATCTTATGGTTTCCATAAGCACTCTTGGAAGCTTCTTAACGAGCCTACTTTGTTGTCAGGATCTAAGTATCAAGGAGTTATGATTCCTTTGACTACTGTTGCTGATCCAAAGACAGGAACTAAGGCTGCTGCTTTAGAGATGAACTATAAGTCTAGCAATGGCTACTCTCGTGAGATGGAGCATTGGATGACTGGTTCTATCTTGGGCGTTTCTAACACTAACGATGACTCTTTACAGTTTAACTACCGTACTGAGTGTAACTTAGTTACTAGAGCTGCTAACCAGCACGTTATCTTAAAGCAAGCGTAATCTTTTTTATAAGGGATGGGAGAGACTTCGGTCTCTCTCTATTCTCTTTTTTATAAAACATTTAATTATATTCAATTATGGCAAAGTCCACAAAAGCCCCTGCGGCTAAAAAATCAGAAAGCGTACAAGTACGTAAACCCAAAATTTATACTATACCAACTGGCGGAGGCGTTCTTTTTAGAATGAGAAGTGACGCTATTATCTTTGATAAAAAGACAGGTAAGAATCGTCAGATAAGGTACTGTCCAAATGAACCTTCTATATTTGCTGATGAGCAAAGCGATAACGCAATACGCTCTCATATATTATTTGAAGAAGGTATGCTTGGAACACAACCAAATCAGCCTAATCTTCAAGACTTTTTAGATATACATCCTTTTAATAAATCTAATGGAGGAACTATATTTGAAGAAGTAAATACAGAAAAAGAGGCTGAAATCGATTTAGACACAGAGTTTATCTTACACGATGCTATTTCTTTAGTTCGATCAAAATCAATAAGTGATTTACTTCCTGTAGCTATCTACTTAGGAGTTGCAACAGATCAAAAGAATGCTGAGATAAAAAGAGAACTGTTGTTAGAAGCGAAATCTAATCCTAAAAAGTTTATTGGTTTATTTGATAACCCTACTGTTCAAACAAGGTCAGTTATCAAGAAAGCTGTTGACTTTCAGATATTAAAAGCTAAAGATGATGGTATGTACTGGTTTGATAGCAATAGATTTATTATCGCTACACCTGTTGGTCAAGACACTGTTTCAGTTATGACTCAGTTTTGTTTAACAGAAAAAGGATCAGGTACGTTGGAAACTATTAAAAATGAGGTCGATAAGGCTGAAGCATAATTAGTATCTTTACGTAATCCCACATCGGGATTAATAGTGTGTTGTTACGAAGGAGGCTGCCCCAAAGGTGGCCTCTTTCTATTTACTATCTTTGTATAAATAGTTTAGCAACAATGGCAAGCGTAAATCAAGTATACTCAGCACTTAAAAATTTGGTCAACAAAGACCAAAGAGGCTTCGTTACTCCGGCTGTTTTTAACAGCTTTGCATCGGTAGCTCAGATGAATCTATTTAATAAGCTCTTTAGTGATGCTGCATTAAATAAAAGAATTCGTAATGCACAGTCTGATGCGGGAAGAGATAAGTCTCGTGTAAAGCAAGCAAGTGAAGATCTATCTGTTTTTTCAAAGACAGCTACAGTATCATTATCAACTGGTGCTGGAAGCAAGCCTTCGGACTTAGCGAGGGTAATATCTATAAAGACTACAGATGATCCCGCAAAGAACGTAGAGATTGTTTATGATGAAGAAAAAATTGATTATATATTAAGATCAACTTTATCAGCTCCATCTGCAACTCACCCTGTAGTATTAGTAAGTTCTAATATTCAAGTATTTCCTACTAACTTAACAAGTGTAGTTATGAGATACTATAAGATACCTCAAGGAATTGTTCCTACTACTGGAGCTAAATCAACTATACAGCCTAAGTTTGGATATACTGTTGTAGCAGGTCAAGAGCAGTATAGTGCTGCGAACAGCATTGACTTTGAACTACCCGATTATTACTTCGCTGAATTAGTTATTGAAATGGCAAAACTTATTGGTATAAACCTAAGAGATAAAGATGTATATACCTTTAGTCTCAACGAAGAAAAAACAGCATAAGAGATGGCTAGAAATACAGTATCCCTAGAACAAATACTAACTGACTTCACTTTTTCAATTGACAGTGATGACTATGTAAATAACGCATCTGATACAACAATCAGAAACTTAGCTCTTAGAGGGATAAGAGACTTAGGGTTTGATATAATGAAGCGTATTAAAGCTGTTGATATAGCCGTAAGTGCAACAGATACCATTACACTACCTACCGATTACGTAGATATGCTTAAGCTAGGTGTTGTAGGAGAGGATGGATTGGTGTACATATTTGGAGAAAACAATAACAAAAACCTATTAGCCAACAGCTCTGGAGATTTGCCAGACTATATGTTAGGATATAGCGACTTTATCTACAGAAACTTTCTAGGAGCAGAGGGAAGGATTTATGGATACGGTGGAGGTAAGTACAATGGGGAGTATAGGATTAACTTAGAAGAGAATAGGATAGAGCTTACTCTAGGCACAAGTGTAACATCTGTATATATGGAGTACATCGCTGATGAGGCTAGGGCTACTAATCCAAGCGTTCACGTTTATGCAGAGCAAGCTATTCGAGCGTATATATACTATAGACTAGTGGAGAGAAAGAGTAATGTTCCTGCTGTGGAAAAGCAAAGAGCTAGACAAGAATACTATAATGAACGCAGATTAGCAAACTCAAGACTAAAAGCTTTCTCTAAGGAAGAAGCTCTTAAGACGATTAGAAAGAACTTTGTTCAAAGCCCGAAATACTAATCTATGGCTATAGATAAGATAATTCCCAGATACCTTAATAAAGAGGACGATGCTCGTTTAGTCAAAAACATAGAGATGACTGATGCGCTAAATGTGCGTATATCAGCAGATCAAGATGGGGATGGAGGTATTGTTAAGAACGCATATGGTAATGGGGCTGTTTCTTTTGCAGCGGGCAATAACTGGCAAGCTAAGACACACGCTCTTCCTACGGGAGATAACAAGGTTATTGGTTCTGTAGCTGACCTTCAAGATGGCATTGTTATCTTCTTTGTTTGGAACTCAACTCAAAAGCATAGCATATATAGATTTACTACTGCTGTTGGTAAGGCTGAGTTGGTGTATAGAGATTCTGTTTTATCATTTCAGAAAGACACTTTAGTCCAAGCAGACATTATTAGAAACTTAGACAAAGACAGCCTTTTATACTTTACCGATGGTCTTTCATCACCAAAGAAATTAAACGTCTCTAGAGCGATAAGAGGGGGCTATTCTTCAGTATTAAACAGCGGATCTGATGCAGAGAAGTTAGAATTTATAACATTAGCTAAAAAACCACCATTAGACCCACCTACTTTTGAGTTCATAACAGACTCTTCTTTAAAAGAAAACAACGTATTTGAAAATACATATCAGTTTGCGTATCGCTATTTTTATCTTGACGGAGAAGTTTCTGCTATATCTAAGTATACTGAACTAGCAGTTAGTGAACAGCAATTAAAGGACGGTTTAATAACTGATGCAGAGAAACTAAAGAATAATACAATAAGGGTTTCTGTAGAGACTAGTGTGGCGGACGTTAAGCGCATTGAAGTTTTGGCTCGTGAGGGAAATAAAGGGCCTCTATTTGTGATTGATGAAATAAACAATCCTTCATTATCTACATCGTCAACACTATTTACTGACTTTAAAAATAATCAGCTATATAACTTCATACCTTCAACGGACTCAGACAAATTATATGATGCTGTTCCTTTAAAAGCGCAATCACAGACAATTAGTGGAAGTCGTTTATTTTTAGGTAATTATTTAGAAGGCTATGCAAATCAAGATAACGACATTGCTTTACTTCCTAATTATTATTTAAGACCCGGAATACAAACAATAACAGTAGATAATGGAGCTAATCCTAATGGGGCGATAAAAACTCTCACTTTTGATTTAAGCTCAATAACTTTTCCTGTTCCTCAAGATTCTTTATTAAATATAGACTTTTCATTTGTTCTTGATAGACTTCAAATTGGAACTTTAAATAATCAAAACGGTGCGTTTGTTCATTGGGTTGAACTTGATGATGATTTACTGCAAGCTAATGCTGGAGGAATTTTAGAAGACACAATTACTGTAGATACTGCACCAATAGGAGTTACTGAATCTTTAAAATTTCCAGCTGGGACTACTATTCAAGGACTAGAAGTCCTTATAAATTCTGCAATAGCTAAAGTTTATCAAGTTGTATTTGATTGTAAAAACAATAATTCAAATTACGCAGCAGGAACTCCTTCATTTACGCTTAGTCAGCCTTTAAATACAATTTCTGCATTAAGAACTAAATTTGGAGGAAATACAATTTCTCCAATTCCTATTCGTAGATTTTTTACATTTAACGGACTTGGTTCTGTTCGACTAACAAAAGTTGGATTAAATGGAAACATTTTAACTTTTAGAGCAGATCTTTTATCTTCAACATTAAACATTAAAAATATATATAAACCAACCGCTTTAGGTGGCGCAGAAGATTTCAATAATCCTGTTAATTTTGCTTCATCAACACCTTTAATTTTAGGTGATGGCATATCTTATAAAGGGTATAACTTTGTTTTTTGGTCTTCTTCTGCCGATGATATACTTCCTTTTGGAAATGGATCATCATTACAGTGGTCTTCAACATCTTTTGACAGCGAGGTTATTGAGTCTTCTACTTTTGTAACGGGAGATACAAAAGGTCATAAAGGTTTTAAGTCAGGTTCAACCCACTCTTTAGGTGTTGTTTTTTACGATGATAGAAATAGATCTTCTGCTGTTCAAGAGGCTGGGAATGTGACTATAGACTGGTACGGTAACAGGCAAAATAAAGGAGTTGCTAATGTTATTATGCGTATCAAAAGCAAAGCTCCTAGTTGGGCTAAAAGATGGAGTCCTGTATATGGAGGAGGAACAATAGATCAAAAGCTAGAGTATAGCGTAATACGAGGTTACTTTGCTAGTAATATATCAGCATTAAAAGCAAATGCCATATCTCAAAATAATGATATTTTCTATTTATCATTTAGATCATTAGAAAGCAAGAATGATTCATATAAAGAATCTAAAGGGGCTAATATAGAATACTCTTTCACAGAAGGCGACAAACTTCGTGTTGTCTCTCACGGAGGTTCTACATTTCCTGCTGATATAATATTTGATGTTGTTGGATATGAAGATTTTACTGATGATCCAGCTACAAATCCAATATTAGATTCAACAAGTGATAATTCTACATATAATACAACAGGATCATTTTTAGTATTAAAAGATAAGTCTCAAGCTGGATGGGATAAGGATAGCATTATTGCTGGAACAGATAATTGGGATGATAAAGCTATTATTGAACTATATAAAGTAAGAAAAAAAGCAGAGGACGAAGTTTATTACGAAGTAGGTAAGTCTTATTCTGTTGGAGCTAATGGATCAATGATAGGGGACAGAACTTCTATGCCTCAGTATTCTATACTTTGTGTTAATAATCCAGTTACACCTCTTGAATTTAGAAGTAATAATATTATGTATCCCGGAGATGTTATGAAAGACTCTTCTGGTAATGAATTTGTTGTTGCAAACGCAATACCTTTTGTTAGCGGTATATATAACTATTATATACAAGCTGTTCCTCAGTTTGGTTTATTTGTTCAAGGACAAACATATACTGTTAACTTACAGAACTCTTCAGAAACAGTAATTAACATTGATCAAGGAGACATTTATTTTAGGTTAAGACAGCTTAGATACGGAAAAAATGCAAAGTCTTTTAATTTCTTAATAAGGTATGTAGAATCAACAGCTGTTTCTGATTTCTTTACTTCTAAAAATACATCAATAGGTAGACCTTTCTCTGTGCTTCCTGATGCTAAACAAGTTTATAGAACAGGATCTGTTACGTATTCTGACGCATTTTTGATTGACGTTAACACTCTTGGTTTATCTTCATTCAATCCAACACTAGCACCTTTTTATGACTTAAACTATATACACGGATCTGTTAGATATATGGTAAATAGAGATGACAGCGTTGTGTTTATTCAAGATAAGAAGTGTGGAATATTTCCTGTAAATAGAAATCTTGTTGAGTATTCTTCAGGCGAAAAGAACTTAGCTGTTTCAACCAATGTTGTAGGCAATCCTTCTTATTATCAAGGAGAGTATGGTGTAAATAATAATCCAGAGTCTGTAGCAGTTAATGAGGGCCGTATTTACTTTGCTGATATAAGAAATGGTGCAGTAATAAGAATATCAAGAGACGGTATAACAGCTATTAGTGATGCTAAGATGGATACGTTCTTTTGGACTAAGTTTGAGAACCTAGTTCAGAATGCTTCTGTAAAGAAAGTTATTGGTGGATTTGACGTAGAAAACAATGAATACATTATATCTACTGAATCTTTAGACAAAAACACAGTTACTATTTCTGAATCTGGTGGCAGTAGCTATTCATTTGATCTTCAAACAAACGGTGCTGGTAATACTGTATTTGGATCAATCATTTATGATGACAATCAAATATTTAAAGCAGACACTGAGTTTAGAGCTTTTGATAATGTGTGTGATAATTTTGATGATAGCATAAATGCTGTTATCTACTTAGACAGGCTTGTAGATGGTCAGCCAATTGTTTTAGGAGAAGAGTATATAGGTACTACGCCAACAGCTTTATACGGGATAGCGACAGATATATCATATAACTTCTTTATTCCTGTATTAATTAATGTATCTAAAGGAACATTTACTTTTCCCGGAGATTGCGGAAACTTTACAGCTGCCTTTGGAACTGCTTCAAATGATGCTAGTGGATTCACCGCAGGATACGATGCTGGTTCTAATGTGTGGACTACTTTATATTCTTTTGATCCAGAAAACATTATAAGCATAGACTCTCTATTATATACATTTAAAGCTGGAGCTATGTGGAAACATAGTGCTGATGCAAATAGAAACACGTATTATGGAACAGCATATAATTCTGTTGTAGAAATTATTTCAGCTGCCAACGCATCTATGGTTAAGACCTTTGAATCTATAAGCTTAGAAGGCACAAATGCTTGGACTACTTTAATTACAAACACAGATCAGAGTGCTAATATATTAGAAGCAACTTATGATAAGCGTGAACGTAACTGGTATGCTTCAATACCAAGAGATGATTCTGCTAATACTGGAGGTTCAACAATAACAGCATTATCTGGTAGTTCAGAAGTATTTACTTTAGGAGCTGTTAGTAATATTACAGGTGCTGATATAACTTTTAGTAGTGATATAAGCTACATAACATTCCCAATGGGTGCAGCTCTTTATAAAATAAGTGGAACAACTCTTGTTTCTATAAGTAACACTATATCTTCTGTACCTACAGGAACTAAAATAACTTGCGCTTCAACTGTTTCTGGATTAGCTAACGGTGACGAGGTTGTAGCAATAGCAACGGGATCCGTTGAGGGAGATCAGATTCGTGATTACTATGCAAAAATTAAACTAACCAATAGTTCTACTTCAGAGATAGAATTATACGCTGTAAACACCGTATATGCTAAATCTAATCTGGCTAACCAATTAGGACAATAATAATTACCTTTGTATTATGCGCTTAAAGAAAAAAGATAAAACAAAAAAATACGTAGCAGGGGGAATATTGCCGTACATACCTGCCGCAGCACAAGCTATATTTGGAATTTCTCAAATGGCAAGAGGTCAAAAAATGGCAAATCAACTAGCAGAGCCTTCTACTGAAAAACCATCTGAATACGCTGATATGCTTAAGTTGTCTAGAAATAGAGAGGTTGAAGAAAGGCGATTAGACGAACTAAATAGAAACTTAGCCACAGGGATTGCAGCTGCTCAAGCGGGTGGTGGTAGAGCATTGGTAGGTTCGTTACCGGGAATGGTAAGGGCTGGTGATCAAGGAGCTATAAACTTAATGGGTAAGAGACAAGCAGATCAAATGAGAGCATTACAGATTGGTGCTATGGGTAGCGAAAGAGAAATTAATAGAAACATTGCTGCTTATCAAAGAGATTTAGGTGCAGCTCAAGCAGCTATTGAAGGAGGTATTCAAAACATTGCTGGAGGGTTAGGTCAAGCAGGATTAATGGCTTTATATTCAGAACCTAAAAAGAAAAGTGTTGCTGTTGATGATGAGCCTGAATTTGAGATGACTGAAGAACAAAGAGGAGCTTTAAATCAAATACAAAGACAAGCAGACGAAGATCGATTAAAAGACATAGATGATCCAAGAAAATATGTAAGAAGACCTGATACTGACGATGAGTACAAAGATTTTCAATATGATAATCAATATAATAGTAATGTAAGACGGATGGCAAAGGGAGGTAAAATGACCAAAGGTGCGTTTAATCACGACACAAACCCTATAGATATAGTTCAGAAAGGTGTCAAGGTGGGAGAGATGACAGGTGGAGAGGTAATACTTAACCCTAAACAGCAAGCTAAACTAAGTAAAGAAAGCTCTTATTTTAGAAGTCTTTTGAAAAAATTTAATAAGAATAAGTAATGGCTGAAGTAATACCATCAGGAGTAATTAAGTTGCCAAATTTTGCGGAGATTGGTTATAATTTAAAGAGGCAAAAAACTCAAGACGCTCTAAGGGCAGAGGAATTCTCATCTCAGTTTGACGAGATTCAAGGTAATTATTTAGCTGCTGATGTAGATGCTGTTCAAGGAGCGTATGATGCTGTTGAAGACGCTAGAGATTTATACTCTCAAGATCCAAATAATGTAGATTACATAAAAGCCCTCAGAAAAGCTCACTCTTACTACGCTAAAATTGCAGGAACAGCAAAATTTCTTGCAGACAACAATAGGTCTTTATCTTCTGACTATAACGCTAACCCTAATAAGTATTCAATTACTAGCATAGATGCATTTGACCTTTTAGAAAAAGACAGAAGTGTAAAAAGAACAGCAGAGCAAATTATTTTATTAGGACAAAACCCTTTAGAGTTTGGGATGTCATATAAATCAGATATCGCAGATCCAAATAAAGCAGTAAATCTTTTACTAGAATCTTTTGATAGAAAGAAAAACGACTATATGACCGCAGAAGGTAATTATGATTTAGATAAGGTCAGAAAAGATTTTAAAAAGATAATGGAGAACAGATCTTATTTGCCTGAAGAAAAACAAGGGGCAATCCTTTATCGAGCTTTTGAAAAAGACTTAATTGGAGATCGCAGTTTAAGAAATCCAATTAGACCAATAGATGTTGATCTTATAAACGAACCTATATTCCAAGAACAAAACCCAAATCTATTTAACGATTATATGGACGGTGTTGTTAATTCTGCAATTAATTTTGTTGCAAGGCAAGGTGTTAGTCCTTATGCTAAAGCTCGAGACGAAGAATCTAAAACAAAAGCATTCCCTGTGTCTCAATGGATGAACATATATAAAGAAACAGATAACGATAAGCGTAAGAATCTTCTTGGAGCAATATTAAATGATCCGGCAAGCGTTAAGAAAGGAATTACTAGTATAGAATTTGGCACAAACAGCAGTGGAGATCAGGTTCTTGAACTTATGTACTCACAACCGAGCCTAAATAAAACGGGTGATAATGGCATCTTTATAGCTAAAAAAGGCGAGCAGCCAACACAAGAAGATTGGGCAATAGCAGGGGTAGCAATACACGGAGTTTCTGACCCTAATCAAATAGAAAAAGCGGCAGGCGGATATTCTACAGTGCCTGAAGATTTTGTGTGGCAAGACTTAACTGGTACATCAGTTAAATCGGATGAAACTAGAAAGCCTATGATGGAAACTCTTAAATATATTCGTAGTAAAATTACAGATGACTATATAACTAAAGTTTACGAAGAAGACTTTGCGGAGAAATTTGCTAAAGATTTTAATGCTCTTGGATTTACAGTTACCGTTCCTACTAATCCATTTAGCGAAAGGGTAATTATAACAGCTCCTAATGGCTCAAAGAAAACGTTTAAAACAAAATTCAGCAAAGGCGAAAAAGAGTCAGATCCTGTTCTTTTAATGAATTTTATTACAGATAATCTTAATACAGCTGCAGTTGAAAGATTTATAGCTTTACGTGAAGAGAAAGCTGGAAACTCAATGAGCGGATTTTAACTAATAAAAGACAAATGAACGAAGAGGCGATACAACAATTATATTCCTTAGCAAAAGGAGAAGGCTATGCTAAATCTATTGAGGAGTTCAAGACTTTAATTAGTTCTGATGAGAAAGCTTTAAGTAATATGTATTCTGTTGCTAAAAGCGAAGGTTATAAAAAAGAAATTGATGATTTTAAAGCCTTAGTTGGCTTTGACGAAGGTCTTAAAAAAAAAAGTCTATCCAGTTCTACGGAATCAGATTTTCTATCTCAAGCACGACCTTCTGTATCGGAGTCTTTAAGTAGCGAATATGTTCCTAAAGGAACTTCCCCTGAGTTTTACGATAGACAGCAAGAGGAAATAGCAAACTCAGCTGCTGCTGAATTATACACTGGCATTGCTCTTTCTAAAGGAAATATTGAAGAGGCTGTTAAAGATCCAAATATGGCTAGACGATTTGGGTTTAAAAATACAATTCTTGAAGATAATTATCGTGTATATAAATCTTTATCCAAAGACCCTATAGCTCAGTCGCTGCCTTTAGATTTACTTGATGAGTCAGGAGCAATTAAAGAAGGCATTATGCCTATTTTAAAAAAGGGAACTATTTCTTTTATTAAAGAAACCCTTAAGGAAGAAGAAAAAAGAAAAGAAAGAAGAGGCAAGGAGAGATATACTGTTCCAGTTATTAGTGAATTAACTTCAGGAGGAGAGGCTATTATTGGTGGTGTTTTAAAGTTTGCTGAGGCTCTAGGGGCTAAAACAGGAGAGCTTGGAGATCTTTTATTAGATGACTCTGGGAAAAGAGCTGAAGATGCCTTAATAACATATGGACTTTCAGATGAAGAGCTATCTCAAGGCTTTATTGAAAATTTTCAAGATGGAAATATTAAGGCTGGTTTTGCTCAACTAGGATCTACACTTATTCAACAAACTCCTCAGCTGTTTACAGCAGCAATGCTTGGGCCATACGGTCTCGCAACTCTTGGAGCTTCCGCTGCTGGTAGCCAGTATGCAGCTGTTCAAGACAGAGATGACCTAAGCCAAGCAGATAAAATGATATATTCTCTAGGTGTTGGAGGAATCGAATACTTAACAGAAAAATTGTTTTTAGGTGATGTAAATCTCTTAAGAAAAACATTTAAAAAGCAAGGTATAAAAGATTTAACTTCAAAAGAATTAGGTGACTTGATGTTTGGTTGGTTGCCAAAAGGAGCTAGAGCTGTTACCGAAGAAGGTTTTGAAGAGGTTCTTGCTAATTCTACGCAAGGCTTGTTAGGTAAATTTATTGCTGATGATGAGATTGACCCAATAGAGATTGTTGAAGGTGGAGTTATTGGTTCACTAATGGGTGGAGGAGCTTTCTTAATTTCTAGAGGATTTTCATCTATTAAAAGTCCTGAAGAAAGAAAGAAAATAAAAGCATTTGAGGAAGCCTTAAAACAATATGATGAGGTAATAAACAACCCTGAAGTTTCAAAAGAAGAAAAAGATTTAATTTCTAATAAAAGAAATGAAGTTCAAAAAGCTTTAGATAATATATTAAAGAAGGTTGATGAATCAGCTAATAAAATGTCTGAAGAGCAGAAGGCTACAAAAATAGATCTTCAAAATAGTCTACGTAAGGCAAGAAGAGATTATTCTAAAATGTCAACTGAAATTGGTAAGAAAGAACAAGAAAATGTAATTTCTGAAATACAGAAAAAAATAGATGCGTTAGAGTTAGAAGAAACAGCTGAAGCTAAAACTGAAGAAACAACAAAGCAAGAGGAAATATTAAAAGAAAAAGTAGAGACTAAAGAAGATGATGCCTTAGATGAAATATCTGAACAAGAACTATCTACTGTTACAGCTGAAGAGCAAAGAGATATTGATTCATTCTTTGATGAAGCAAATGAAAGTACAGAAGTAAAGTCACAAAATCTTGCTATAAACAAAACAGGTGCTGTTGAACAAGATGAGTCTACATTAAAAAGTAGTGTGGAAAGTATTGCCCAATTAGGAGCAAAGGCGATATCTAAAATTTTGCCTAACGTTAAGATTGTATTGCATAAGACAAACGATCAATATTTAAAATACGCTAAACTTGGTGAAGGTCGTGCAGAATATAATCCTGAAAACACAACTATTCATATTAATCTTTCTAAGGCTACAAACACTACTGTTCCTCACGAAATATTTCACGCAGTTTTAATGGAAAAGGTCAAGACTGACCCGGCTATAGCAAAAGCAGCGGAAAGAATGGTTTTATCTGTTCAAAAGGCACTTCCTAAAAACAGCGAGTTAAGTAAGCGTATTGAAGCGTTTGCTAAACAGTACGAAGGGCAATTCCAAAACGAAGAGAGATTGGCTGAATTAGTTGGAATTCTTTCTTCTGAATATAGACAGTTAGATAAACCATCTAAAAATGTAATAGTTGAATTTTTAAAGAGTATAGCTAGGAAGTTTGGTATAGATATAGGTGTTGATTTTGGCAAAGAAGATGCTGATGTTATAGATCTGTTAAATGTAATATCAAGAAAAACCAAAAAGGGTGAGGTTATTGAAGAATCAGATATTCAATCTTTAGAACAAGGAGAGGTTGTGGAAGGAGCTGAAGGAGTTATTCCTGAAAATGTAGAGGATGACGGCCCTTCAATTGACTTAGAGGTAAGACAACAAAAATATCAAATCAATAGAGGTGGTATAGACATTAGTGCCATAAAGCGTGGTTCAATAAATGATATATCTGGAGCAGACGCATTTGTTTTTGCTGGTGACAAGGCGACTTATGGAGAGATAGAAAGCCCTACTGGATTAAAATTTAATTTTTTTGGAGGATTTTTATATCCATACGGCAACAATAGTGGTCTTGGATGGGCAGCCACTAATATGGAAAGTGCTACTAAGTTAAAAAACAAAATAGACAATACTGATGGTGTTGGATTAGTGATGTCGCAAGACAATAAAGGAATTACAGGGAGCTTTAGAATGTTTCAATACTTAAATGCCGAAATTACTCACGCAATTAACAAAGGGGCAAACCCAAAAGAGCTACTATCTTATGTAAATTCAAAATTAAAAGTAGGTAAACAAGCAGCTAAGTTAAAATCTCTTGGTCTGCCTACAGAAATTACAAGTCTAGAACAATTAAATACATTGATGCCATTTGAAAATACATTAATGCCTCAAGCTGAAGGTAGTAATAGGTTTAGCTATGAGCAGAGAGGTAGTTTTGTTTCTCAATTTTTTAGTGCAGAATCATTAAAAAAATTTGGTATACCACCACTTAATAAAACTTCAAAAAGTGATGTGGGTGTATTAGATTATGTAAACGATCCATCACTAACTAAAGTAGGATATGGAGATATTGTTTCTGCTATACAATTTAAAAAGAACGCTGAAATATTAGAGATAAGAGAAGGTGATCCTAATTTTCATCCTTCATACCCATTTGTATTACAAGGTGAGCCAATAATGATATTTAATAATGCGGTTGATGTAAGAAAAGTATTTCCAAAATCTAAACCTGAATCTCCAAAAGCAAATCAAACACCTATAGGAAAGAGATCCAAGACAACTGCTTCTCGTTCAGCTATGGGCGGCCAATATGAAGCAAAAATCCCTAAAGAAATTGATTTATCTGGAGACCCTACTATATCTTTTAAAGCTAGACAACAAAAAATAGACGATGGTTTATCTAAAGCTTCTGGCACTACGCAAGTAGCAACCACTGGAGGTAGTTACGCAACAGCAGCCAACATAATAAATGGATTTGATATTGAAGGAGATGTCTTAGATTATGGGGCAGGTCTTGGGCTTGGAACAGACGTTATGTCAAAACGATTAGGGCGTAAGGTTGATTCTTTTGAACTCAATACTGAAAGATGGGAAGGTAAAGCAAGTCCCACTTACACTAGTGCTAAAGAAATAAATAAAAAGTATGATGCTGTAGTGTCTCTCAATGTAGTGAATGTAGTTCCTAAAGATGTCAGAGATTTTATAGTTCAAGATATTTTTTCTAAACTTAACGAAGGGGGAACAGCAATAATAAACTCAAGAGGATTTAAAGGAGACATAAGCAATACTAAAAACTTTGAAAAAGGGCCAGAAGAAAAAAGTTATATTGTTAAAAGAAAACAAAAAGGAAAAGTTATAGATGTATATCAAAAAGGTTTTGATGGTAACGAGCTTGTAGATTATGTTCAAGAGTTACTAGGAACTGGAGCTGTTGTGACTAAAAATAACACATTTGGCAAGGCTGGAGTTGTTGTAACAAAAGCTCAGCAAGCTCGTCAACAAAAAATAACAGGAAGAGAACAAAAAAATATTGAGTCTTACATTTTGGAAGCTAGGCGTAACAACTTCAGAGACGCTGTAATAAAAGACTACCTAGTAAGGGTACAGAAATTTCCTGCAAAGCTTGTAAACAGCTTGATGTCAATTAATATAGATGTATTTGACTCAATGCCAAAAAGTTTTGGTGATATAGATGGTGGAGCGCAAGCAGGATTAAAATTGTTTAACAGAATAAGAGCTTTTAGAGAAAAACTTATTCAAGAAAACGCAAAAAGAGATCAATTAACACCCACTGAGCTTAAGAAAAAGATAAGCAAGTTTAGAAAGAAAAAGCAAGAAGAGCTTAAAAATAACAAAAAGTACATTGAACAAATAAAAAAAGAAGAAGGTGTAGAGTTTGTTGAGATGAGCGAAGAGGTCATTAAACTTAAAGCAAAAATTGAAAAAGAAATTCAAGATTATGCTCAAAAGCAAACTGAGATTAATGATTCAAAGCCTCCTATTCTTACTGAGCAAGAAATACTTGACAAGACTGTAGAGTTTTTAGAAAAACAACCTGAATATAAAAATGCAGCTGATGCAAAAACTAAAGCTATATCTACACAACAAGCAAGAATGCTTAGTGATATGCAAAGCTCTGTAGGAATTCGACCTTCTCAAAACTTAACTAGTAAAATTTCTCAAGCTAGATTAGCTCTTCGTGAAAGAACAAAGGGAGCAAGGAGTTTACAAAAGATTAAGACAGAAGTAAGAAATTTTATTCGTAAAGCTTTACCTAAAGAAATATACACTAAAGGAAATGTAATTCAGTTAATTGATAAAGTAAATGCAGCAACTGAAGGAAACATTAATAACATATTAGATGAGGTAACTTCCTTTGTGATTAAGACAAACATTAAAGCACTAAAGAGAAATATAGATGGTGTTTTAAATGGCACTTATCAAGTAGTTGAAAACGGACGATTAAAGCCAAAGAAAATAAGTGATGCTGTTAGAAAAAGAATAGATAGAATAAAATCAAATTTACTTGGATCTAAAGCAACTCCAGAAGAAATAGGTCAGTTCAATGAGTCACTTCTTAAAAGAATAAACGAATTATCTCAAGAGATTGAACAAACAGTTGAGCAGAGAGAAGAGATGGTTGACCTTGAGTTAGCAATGAAGTACAATAATTCTATTCAGATAGAAAACGATAACCCTAAAAAAGTTTCAGAACTAGACGCTATTTATTCTACACTTGGAGAGATGATTACGTTTGGTAAGTCTTTACTACAACAAGAGTTGCTTGAAAGCCATCAGTCATATCTTGCACAACTTGAGGCAGGAAATGAGGCTATTACTGGTGAATACATAGATATGTCAGATCCAAATGTTAAGAATGAACTAAACAAGAAAAGAAAACAAAGAAAAGGTGATGAGAAAAGAAGGAGAATGACTCAAAACGTTGTAAGGCGTTTCTTCTCTGGTTTATTTAGCAGGTTTGACAATTTTGTTTTTGGATCATCTGAAGCGATGGATGGTTTAATGGAAAGAATCGATAAACTTCCCGGTGAAATGTTTGGTGGTAGACTAAATGAAATGTTTACCGATAAAGTAGATGAAGCTTCTATCAGATTTAAGATGAGGATGATGGAAATTGAGTCTCAGATCGCAGGATTTCTTTATGATAATTATGGTAAAAATTGGAAAAAAGTATCTAGACTAAATAGAAAGCAAGTAGATCAAGGTATTGAGTTGCAAGAAGGTGTTATGTTAGAGCCTCTTAGTCAAGATGAAATAGCTTATTTCTACAATATGTATAAAGACCCGGCACTGAGACCTTCTTTTGCAAATGCAGAAATGTGGGGTGTTGAAGTTATAAACTCTAATGATAGCGCAGAAGAAAAAGAAAGAAAACAAAACCTTAATAAACAAAATGCTGACAGGGTAATGAAAGAGCTTGAGGCAAAACTAGAGCCTAAAGTAAAAGCGTTAGCCGACTGGCAAGTAGATGTCTTATATCCTCAGCTATATGAAGAATACAACAGGGTTTATAAAAAACTTTATAGAACTGATTTGCCGTGGAGTGAATTTTATGCAGGTACAGTATACAGAGAAGGAACTCAAGAAAGTGATCTTGACATAATTAATTTGTTAGGACAAGGGAATATGTATAAAACAGCTGTTGGAGCTGGAGCTACTAAGGTTCGTCAAAACAGCAGGTCTGCAATTAAAGCTATGAATCAGATGGACGTTTTAAATACGTACATTAATGATATGGAATACTTTGCTGCTTACGGTGAAGTAGTTAGAGATCTAGATAAATTCTTTTCTAATAAGTATATAAAATCTTCAATTGAAGACATACACGGTAAAGAAATATACTCCTTTATTAAGGATATGATACAAAAGATAGCTTCTAGAGGCCAACAGTCAGGGATTAAGGCAAAGGTTATAAACGGAATGAATAATGCATTTATTATTTCTAGGCTTGCGTTAAGTCCAGTCATTACAATAAAACAGCTAACCTCTACATTCACCTATGCTAATGACATTGGTTTTAGAAACTGGCTAAAGTATGCAGCTAAAAACAAACTACAACAGATGAAAGTCTGGAAAGAGGTTACAGAGAATTCTGTTTATATGAAAGACAGAAACAATCAAAGCATTATGACGGCCATTGAAACTTATTCTGACTCAAGAATGAAAGAGTTTCTTCCTAATTCAAGAGTTAAAGATTTTCTATCTGGCCCAGCTAAAAATTGGCTTGTTAATTTTGCAATGTACACGACTAAAATTGGTGATAGGGGTGCTATTATGCTTGGTGGCTTACCAAACTACTCTTATTATAAAGACAAAGCTTTAAAAGAGGGTAAATCAGAGCAAGAGGCGATTAAGATTGCAATTAAAAAATTTGAGAGGGATACAAAAAGAACTCAGCAGTCAGCAGACTTACAGGATAAGGATTATTTACAAACAGGTGATCCACTAACAAGGGCTATGAATATGTTCCTCACTACTCCAAAACAATATTTAAGAAAAGAAATTATAGCGATAAGAAACCTTTATAGAGCAATAAGCGGTAAAGATTATAAGGGGACTGTGGGTCAGAACATAAGAACTTTTGCTATGTACCACGCCTTTATGCCAATGTTGTTTCAATATGTTTCTATGGGGCTACCCGGTATCCTTAGAGGATGGAGAGATGATGACGATGAAGATTTACTAAGGGCTGGAGTTATAGGCAACTTAAACGCTCTATTTATTATTGGAGAGGTTGTCCAAACAGTAGGTGATTACTTCACAGATAAGCCTTGGGCTGGAAGCCAAGCAAAAACAGTCGGTCTTATTCAGATAGCAAACGGTGTTGTAAAAGATTTAGTTAAAGCTGGCAACTTAAAAGATGAAGAGAAAAAAGCAAAGGCTTATAGAGACGCATACTATGAACTTTCTACATTAGTGGGACTGCCAATGCCAACCATTGCTAAGTTCTTTGATAATTACGGAGAATTGGGTTCTGAGTCTGACGTTGGCACGATAATACTAAGACTTCTTAATTATTCTAATTATCAAATTGAAGGGCCAAAAAAGAGAGGATCAGGCAAAAGCAGTAAGACTATGAATGATTTTTATGAGAAAATGAGAAGGGAAAGAGAAGGGTCTTAAAGCTGTAAAAAAGGTAAAAATTTATACATAATAAAACGTAACTTTACCCGACTAAAGTGCTTACTTTTTTATATAAATATGACCCTAAAAATTAACAGATACTTACTATGCGTTACGTTGTTTTTTGCTACAATTTTGTTTCCCAGTTGCGGAGCAAATTGGCATCTGCAAAGAGCAGTAAAACTAGATCCATCGATCCTC
>MDTG01295060.1_pt1 | contig 27208 bp, 21 predicted proteins | sample 811421 | NCBI WGS metagenome assembly MDTG01 (sample SAMN05326645, study PRJNA326480) | marine metagenome | isolation source: seawater | place: Pacific Ocean: South East | collected 2011
AAAAATAATATTCTCTCATCGCTACCGCTCTACTCATGAATCAGGAAATTACTCTAACCCGCGAAGTCGAAGCCATCCAGATTCCCTCCGGTGATACCATCGCCCTGCCAGCAGGAACCCCGGTTGTCATCACCCAGAGCCTCGGAGGCACTTACACGGTGGCCACTTCCTCCGGTCTTGCACGCATCTCATCCCAGGACGCTGACGCGCTCGGAATCGACGAGGAAGCCAACCAAGAACGCGCCGAGGAAGCAGAGCGCATGAAAGGAGCACCGGTTGCAGAGCGGGTCTGGCACCAGCTCAAGCAGGTCTACGATCCAGAGATCCCGGTCGACATCGTCAACCTCGGTCTCGTCTACGACTGTTCCCTGGTGGATGAGGACGGCAAAAGCGTGGTGAATGTCAAAATGACCCTCACGGCACCGGGCTGCGGGATGGGACCCGCCATCGCGGCTGACGCCCAGGCCAGAATCATGACCGTCGAGGAAATCGATGACGCCCGCGTTGAACTCGTCTGGGACCCGCCATGGAACCAGGACATGATCTCAGAAGAAGGTAAGATGAGGCTTGGGATGGTCTGATTCCTTGCGGCGAGCAGAAACTTGATCCCGCTCCAAGACCCCTGTCTGCAACGGTCCTCGTCAGCGCCCCGGGCCAGAAGTGGAGCCGAATCTAGAATCTTCCTCGGGCCAAATCCGGCCTTGTCCACCCGGGTCAGCAGCCCCGGCTGCCTGTCCCGACTTCCCCCTTGCCAAATTCCCGATTTCCTCCTAGCGTCCGCCCCCGCCCATAAAACGAATCCCCGCCAACTCCCATGTCCAAGCACAACAGCCTGAAAATAAGCGGTGGCACTACTGGAAAGCGCTCCGTCCTCAAGCGCTTCGAACGAGTTAAGCTGCTCAAGGATCGTGGCCAGTGGAAGGAAGGGCAGAGCCCCATCGGCCTTCCCAAGACGAAGGGCGAAGACTAGGAAGACGGCTCACGCCTGAAATTTAATTTTTATGAGGGAAGGCGGAACCAATCGGTTCCGCCTTCTCTTTCTCCCTCCCGCATGAACCAGGAAGGTATCCGGCTGAACAAGTTTCTCGCCTCCTGCGGAATTGGATCGCGGCGGGCATGCGACGCTCTGATCCAGAAGGGTGGAGTCACTCTGAATGGTGACGCATGTACGAATCCAGCCACCCGCGTGGGGGCAGAGGACGTCGTGCGCCTCGAGGGCAAACGAGTTTTACCCCGCCAGAATACTACCGTGCTGTTCAAGAAGCCACGGGGCTACGTGTGCTCCAAGCAAGATGAGCTGGGCCGGGCCACAATCTACGATCTCCTCCCCCCGAAGCTCCGGCATCTGAACCATGTGGGGCGACTCGATCGTGACTCGGAGGGGCTCCTGGTGCTCTCCAATGACGGCGATCTTGCAAATCGGCTGACCCACCCCCGCAACAAGGTAGAAAAGGAATACAGGGTTACACTTTCCAAGTCCCCGCAGAATCACGATCTCCAGAAACTTCTCCAGGGGGTTCGCACCCCGGAGGGCCATGCTCGCGCGAAATCCTTCAGGCGGCTTTCTCCCCGTCGCCTTTCCCTTGTGCTTGAAACCGGCCTCAAGCGCCAGATCCGGGAAATGTTTGCTACTCTGGGATACCAGGTAGACAAGCTGTTCCGAATCCGAATTGGACGGCTCACCGATCCTGATCTTCCAGTCGGGCGCTGGCGGCATCTGGAACACCATGAGATCGAGCTCCTCAGTCTCGATCCAGCTGAGTGATCCTGGAAATGTCCTTCCCGCACCGTTCCTTGCCACCTTCGGCCCGGTCCGCTAAACAACCGTCCGAACTGATTTCCACTCAGGCCCCATGAGCAAGAACATTGAAAGCCACTTAATTGAAGACCGGGTCTTCAAACCCTCTAAGGAATTCTCAAAAAAGGCTCGCATCTCCAGCATGGCCCAGTATCGGCGGATGTATAAGGAATCGATAGAGAAGCCATCCGTCTTCTGGGCCCGCGAAGCAAGGGAACTCCACTGGCAGAAAAAGTGGAAGAAGGTTCTCGACTGGAAAGCGCCGTTCGCCAAGTGGTTCACCGGCGCCCGTCTGAATGTCTGCGAAAACTGCGTGGACCGGCATCTTTCCAACGGACGCAGGAATAAGGCCGCCATCATCTGGGAGGGGGAACCAGGAGACAAACGGGTTCTTACCTACCAGCAGCTTCATCGCGAGGTCTGCCGCTTTGCCAACGTCCTTGAAGCGAATGGGGTCAAGCCACGCGACCGCGTCCTTATCTACATGCCCATGGTCCCTGAGGCCGCCATCGCAATGCTTGCCTGTGCACGTATCGGAGCTGTCCACTCCGTCGTCTTTGGCGGTTTCTCAGCCGAGTCAATCGTAGACCGCCTGGAGGACTCCGGAGCTACCGCCGTGATCACTGCCGACGGAGGATACCGACGGGGCAAGATTGTTGAACTGAAGAGGAGCGTCGACGAGGCCCTGAGGAAGTATAAGGGCGTTAAACGTTGTATTGTTCATGAACGTACCGGCAGCAAGGTCAGCATGCGCCGGGGTCGTGACGTCTGGTGGCACAAGGAGGCGGAAAAAGTTTCTGCCGAACACACCCCCAGGGGATTCGACAGCGAGCATCCCCTTTTCATTCTTTACACCTCGGGATCAACCGGAAAGCCCAAGGGAATTCTCCACACCAGCGGCGGCTACCTTGTGGGCACCTACACTAGCTGCAAATACATCTTCGACATGCAGGAAGACGACATCTACTGGTGCACCGCCGACGTAGGCTGGATCACCGGCCACTCCTACATTGTCTTCGGCCCACTAGCCAACGGGGTGACCCAGGTCATGTATGAGGGCGCCCCGAACTATCCGGACTTCGGCCGCTTCTGGAACATCATCGAAGAATACGGAGTAACCACCTTCTACACCGCTCCCACCGCTATCCGCGCCTTCATCAAGGCCGGCGACAAATTCCCTGAAGCCCGCAACCTCTCTTCCCTGCGCCTCCTCGGCACGGTGGGAGAACCAATCAACCCGGAAGCGTGGATCTGGTATCACGAAAAGATTGGATCCGGGCGCTGCCCGATCGTCGATACATGGTGGCAGACTGAAACCGGCGCGATCATGATCTCTCCCCTGCCGGGATGCACCCCCACCAAACCGGGCACCGCCACCCTGCCCTTCTTCGGGGTGGACGCCGCAATCCTTGACGAGGAAGGCAACGAATGCGGACCCGACGAGGGCGGCAAGCTCGTCATCCGTAAACCGTGGCCCTCCATGCTGCGGAGCATCTACGGAGATCGGGGCCGCTATCGAAAGACTTACTGGAACGACTACAAGGGAATCTACACCGCTGGAGACGGAGCCCGCACTGACAAGCAGGGGAATTTCTGGATCGTAGGGAGACTCGACGATGTCCTGAACGTCTCCGGTCACCGCCTCGGAACCGCTGAGGTAGAGAGCGCCCTGGTTGCCCACCCGGACGTGGCAGAGGCTGCCGTGGTAGGCCGTCCCCATGAGATCAAGGGCCAGGGCATTGTTGCCTTCGTCACGCTCAAAGAAGGAGTGAAGGCGACTGCGTCCACCGAGAAGGACCTCAAGTCTCACGTCGCAAAGGCCATTGGCGCCATTGCCCGACCAGACGAGATCCACCTCACTCCTGCCCTGCCCAAGACTCGCTCCGGCAAGATCATGCGGCGCATCCTGAAAGAACTGGTTGCCACCGGCGGAGTCACCGGAAACATCACAACCCTTGAGGACTTCACCGTGGTAAGCAATCTGCAGAAAAACCTGAAGGCCTAGTTTTGCGTTGCCGGACCGTTCCTGTCTGGCCACCATCCCTTCCGCCTCATGACCCAGACCCGGTATTTCCTCTGGCGTATTGCCCAGACATTCGGCATTGCGATGCGGCAGCGTCATGCGACCAACGCCGCCTCGGAAATGCATCTTCTGCGCGAGGCCGAGGAAATTCTGGGACGCCTTGCCTGGGAAGACGCGGAACAGATCGAGGAACTTTCCGTTGAGTACTGGAGCCTGCGCAAGCTCTCCAAGCAGTATGGCGAACTCACTGGCCGGATCGACTCTGCCAGCGTCCACCTGCAAAATTCACACCACCAGCGAAACGAACTCATGGGCGCGGTGGCCGACAGCACAAAGGATCTCGTGGCCGAAAGGGTCAAGCTGGTGGAAACAAATGAGCGTCTGGCCTCCCGGCGTGAGAACATTCTGGCCGAGGCCCGCGCCGTGAAACGTCGCCACAGCGGGATCAAGGCGAAGCTGGAGGTGCTTGTCGGCGAGGGATCGCTCTCCACCCCGGAGGTAGATGAATCTAAGAAAGAGCTCCTTGGCCTGAAGAAGCAATTCAAGGACCTGCGCGAGCAGCGTGATGAAGTGGCGGCCAGAATTAGCGCTGGCGAGACCGAGCTTAAGGAGCTGGAAGCAAAAATAGAGAATCGCCGTTCCGAGATGCGGGATGAGGCCCTCGGAAACTACCAGAATATCGGAAAAGCCAACCGGGATATCTCGAATAATCGCGCCGAACTCGGCTCCCTTGAAAACGAGATGATTACCCTCTTCTCGGAGATCGGCCGCTATATTCTTGCCCATCGCCGTGATTCGGCAGTCTCACCAGTGGCTGCCAAGCACCGCAGCTTGACGAATCAGATGACCGCCCTGCGCGTTTCAATCAACCTGAATAACAAGCTTTCAGGGCGAACCACGGCGGCCCCGGTTAGCAAAGGCTGAATCAGACCTCAGCCGCGTTCCCGGCCAACCGCTCCAGAAGCATCTGGTGCAGCCCTCCGAAACCACCATTGCTGAGAATAGCAACCACGTCTCCGGCCTGGGCTTCTTCCGCCACATGAGCGGATATTTCCTCTACCGTGGCGATAAAAAACCCCTTCCCGCCACGCTCGTCAATATCGTGGGCAAGCCGCTGTACATCGAGTCGCTCCTCCACTGCAAACCTCTCGGGATCCGGCACAGCAGGAATTATGGCCCGATCCGCAGTCGCGAGCGCTTCCGCCAGCTGGATCTGGAAAACATTCCGCCGGGTCGTATTGGAGCGGGGCTCGAAAATAACCCACAGGCGCTCGCCCGGATAGCGCTGCCTCAGGGCCTGTATCGCCAGGCCTATTGCAGTCGGATGGTGGGCAAAGTCATCGATAACCCTTACCCCTCGTACCTCTCCTCGCAGTTGCTGGCGGCGGGCGATCCCCTCGAACGAGGAAAACGCATTCCGGATTTCGGCTGCAGTCATTCCGGCGAACAACGCACCCATTACCGCCATGGCCGCATTGCGCACATTGAATTCGCCAACCATCGGAATGGTGTATCGCTCACCCTCCAGCGTAAAACTGCTTCCCTCTGGCTCGTAAGCAACATCCTCGATCCGCTGCTCGCACTCTTCTCCCATCCCCATCGTCCTCACTGGGCAGGGGGCCTCCCGGATAACATCACGGACATTGGGATCATCTCCGTTCACCACCGCCAGCCCCCCTTCCGGAACAATGTTGAGGAGCCTTCGGAAGGTCAGCTTGATCTCATCCAGTGAACTGTAGATGTCCGCGTGGTCGAACTCAATATTGTTGATCGCAACAAACTCTGGAAGGTAATGCAGAAATTTCGAGCGCTTGTCGAAGAAGGCCGTATCGTATTCGTCGCCCTCTAACACGTTGAATTCCGAGTCTCCAAAGTGGGCTCCCCTCCCGAGGTTGGCAGGAATTCCACCAATCATATAACCTGGCCGGTGACCCGCAGACTCGAGGACCCACGCCAGTATTGCGCTAGTGGTGGTCTTGCCATGCGTCCCAGTTACCACGAAATTACGCTTTCCCTGCAGGAACTGCTCCTTGAGCACCTCGGGCAGACTCTGGTAGAGCAGCCTGCGGTTCAGCACTTCCTCAGCCTCCTCGTTGCCACGGCTGATTGCATTTCCGATAACAACCACCTGGGCCCCTTCAGGGAGATTGGAAGCACGGTATCCTTCGATAATCTGCACTCCGCTCTTCTCAAGAAAGGTGGACATGGGGGGATAAACGCACTGGTCCGAACCGGTCACCGTGATCCCCCTGGCCTTCATGGCAGCCGCAACCGCACCCATCGCGGTCCCGCATACACCGATGAAGTGATAGTGATTCTTTTCATTCATTGCTTAAGCCGGCACCCTAGAAACCCGGTGCCGCAACCGTGGCGGTATCCCGCTCCTCCCGACGGCGCTCCAAGATGCGGTCCGCGGTCTCACGAACCATCTCCTCGAGGAGATTGCGAAGGTGGCTCCCTCTGCGGTAGTCGGCAGGCGCAATGTGCTTCACCCGATCGGCATGTGTGCAGAGCTGATAGCACTTAAGGAAGCTGCTCCCGGATGGGTCCTGTGGGTTGTAAACCGCGATCGCATGCCCACCGTTCTTCTTCATGACCGTGAAACATGGGACATCGGTGGGACCATCGCCCACGTAGACCATGTTTTCGAAGGGAATCGGACGCAGCTCGGACGGCATGTGATCGTTCACATCATCATCATGAGCGAGCATTCCCTTGTTGATCCGGAAGAGGTACTGTGTCTTCGTCGTGTGCGAAATCGTACGTTTTGGAAAGCTGATCCGGCCTTCCAGGTCTTCTCCAAACTCGCAGCCGAACATGGCGGTCATGTGACCTGCGAGGCTGCTTCCTTCAAGCAGCGCCTTTAATCCGGAGGAAACAATGTAATGCTCGATAGTGACTCCGGCGGCGTGGTGTTCCGGACGGAGAACGGAACTTCGAATCTCGTCAAAGAGCTCCGGCAGCCCGGGGTAATAGCTCAACCCGCGTCCCAGCTCAACCAGGCGCTCATTGGACACTCCATCCATCTGAAGGTAGTCAAGCAGGCACTTCATGTAGGCAAGCTCACCATCCCACTGCTGCTCCCTTACGAGGGCGTCACAGCGATTCCAGAACTGTTCCGGATCGATTCCAAACTCAGGAAAAAGGACATCCTCCTGCATGTAACTTGGACTCAGCGTCTGGTCGTAATCATAGACCAGGGCAATCGTGCTTTGCGGAACCGCCATCGGGAAAATAGGTGCTTCAAGGTTGCAGCGCAAACGACCCTAAACAAGGAGAACTTGCCGCCCCCCCACAGGGAGTGGAAGCCCTTCCAGAATCCCACAAGGGGGTGGGTCCCAGCGCCGAGCCCCCCCCGTCCCGTAACACACTCCCTCAGGTCCCCCCCTGACACTGCACAATCTGCTCAGCTTTCCTTAAATATTGAATGATGCCCCAGCTTACTGGAGCGCCAGTGTCCAAACTATTTTGATTGTTTCGAGGGCTCGAATGGGAGTCCATCGCAGAATGTTCTTTGGTGGCGTGGTGGGCTGCAGCCAGCGGAATGCCGACCAAGCGCCCTCAGGCGCGGTCGCGACGCTGCTCTGTTGCTTTTTCCTGCTGGTCCAGTTCCCGGGCTCCGCGCAGGAGTCGGATCCGCCGCCGTCCGGGGAGGACCTGCTGGAGATACCTGAGGGAGAAGGACCCGGGAGGGGCGGCACTTCTTTCGAGCTTGTCCCCAGCATGCCGGAAAACCTCCGGATTACCGGGGAAGACTTTGCGACGAAGTGGGATTCCGAGAATGAGCTTATCCTCTACCAGGGAGACATGCAGTGTCGGACCAATGACGGCATACAGCTGTTCGCCGATGAGATTGTAATCAATATCAGGGGCAAATTCGCCAAGTTCACTGGTAACGTCACCGTCTACCAGGGAACTTTCCTGCACCGCGGAGAATCAGCCACCTACTGGTTTGAAGAGGAGCGCCTTGAAGCGGACGGACTACGCACTGGAATGGACCCCATCCTGCTCGAAGCGGGCAAGTTCGACATGGTCCAGGAGGACGGTCGGATTCTTTTCGTCGGCAAGGACGCCGGTGTGACCACCCACGACATCGAGAACCCCGCTTTCTGGCTCAAGGCCGGCCGCACAACGGTCATCCCCGACGACAAGGTAATCTTCCGCGACATGAAGCTGTATGCCGGAGACACGCCGATCTTCTGGTTACCCTACCTGTCCCAGCCTCTCAGCCGGGGCCTTGGCTATCACGTTGTGCCCGGAGCCCGCTCCAACTGGGGTTCATACCTTCTCAATCACTACGGAATCATGCTGGGAGGTGATGAGGATCCTGTCACTGGAGAACAAAAGGACGCGTGGCTTCTCTCCCAGTGGCACCTCGATATTCTTACCAAGCGTGGCGTAGGGACCGGCGTCGACCTGATGGATACCCGCCTTCGCGCCAACCCGGACCTGAGCGGTCTGAAACTCTATTACTTTCACGATTTCAATTCGGGGGAAAACCGAAACGGAATTCCCCGGCAGGACATTGGAGAGCGCCGCTTCCGCGTGCAACTGCGCCATCGCCTTGAACTTGGAGACCCGATTCCCGGAGGCACTACCTACCTGGACGCCAACCTGACTTCTCTCAGCGACCGCTTCTATCTCGAGGACTTCGAGCCCGAAATGTTCCGCATAGAGCCCCACCCAGACAACGTCCTCGCCCTCACCCACCAGCGCAGACACAGCCTGCTTACCCTGTGGACACGCCTCCGCCCGAACTCTTTCTACCAGTCCGATACCCGTCTTCCGGAACTGGCAATTGATCAGGTGCAGCATCCTCTCTTCAACTCACCCCTGCTCCACGAGGGTCAATTCATCCTGGGCGTCTACAACGAGCAGGTCCCCGGCTTCGAACGGCGCGACCTGAAGGCGGAAGCAGACGCTCTGCTCCCGGACGACCCCCGCCTGAATGAAATCAATACCATCCTGTCCAAGCACGGATACACCCGGCTACACCTGTCTCAGGAAATATCGCTGCCCATGGTTCTCGACGACTGGCTCAACCTCGTCCCCCGGGTGGGTCTGGGTTACACCAGCTATCGGGGTATCGAGGGACCGAGAGGCACCGAAGAGCGAAGGCACATCTACGCCGGGGCGGAAGCCTCCATGAAGTTCTCGCGTGTCTTCCCCGAAGTTAACAACGAGGCCCTTGGACTGAACAGCCTGCTCCACATCGTCCAGCCCTATGCCAGCGTTTCCTGGTTTGCCACTGATGAACTCGACTCCAGCTTTCCCCGCATCGACCGACTCACCGCCAGTACCAGGCCCCGCCCCCTGGGCGTCGGCCGCTTCACCGCCATCGACGACCTCGCAGACTGGAGCATCATCCGCCTCGGCACCCGGAACCGGTTCCTCACCCGGCGGGATGGCGGCACCCACGAGTGGCTGACCGTCAATTCCTACTTCGACTGGTTCCAGAAAGACCCTGAATTCGAGCGGGAGTTCTCTAATTTCTACAACGAAATCTACTTCAATCCCGTTCCCTGGCTCGAGCTGGGTCTCGAAACCCAGTTTCCTCTCCTGGATAAAGTGGGCGATTTTACCGAGGCCGTCGGCCAGCTACGCTTTCTGCCGTCTGACAGCCTCGAACTCACTTTCCGCCATCGATTCCTCAATAATCATCCCATCCTGCAGGATTCAATCTATTGTGAGTATGAAGTCTATAAACGGTTTAATGAAGACTGGGGCGCCGGCTTCAGGCATCGATGGGAATTTGATGACGGGGTTCTCGAACATCAGCAGTACACAATCCACCGCTCCTTCGACAACTGGATCCTCTCCCTCGGCGTCTTCCACCGCGACAACCGGGAAAAGGACGAATTCGGCGCCGTGCTCGGATTCACACTCCGCGAGTTTCCTTCAATAAACCTGCCCCTGCGCATGGACGCCGAATAGCGGTCCAGCAGCAGGAAATACGTAATCTTTCCCCTCAGGGCGTGGCCGCCTCTGGCACCGGATCCGGCTCTTGCGGGCCTTCCTGCTTTTTCATGGGAATCACCTGCGGAAATTCCCTTCGCCGAGCCGCCTCGGAGCGTACTTTTGAAAAAACGTCGTTTATCTCATTCAGAATATCAAGGGCACGCTCCTGCTTGCGGTCACGATAAATCACCCGCACCTGAGAACTTACCCGGTCCTCCCTGACTATCAGCTTGGCACGCATGTGCTCAAGGGCCTCATTCTCGGAATCCATGCCCCAGCCCTCTACCAGGTTGAGGGACTCAATGACCGGCTTGAGAACCTCATCGCTGTGCAGGAGCTTTTTCTCATTAGCGACCACTTCCCGCATGCTGATTTCCTCCGGCAGCTGCACCCGGTAGGTCAGGAGAGCGACGCGATCACGGGTCCAATATAACCATCCGAGAACCGCTCCCCCTCCCAACCCGAGAATCAGGATGACCGCGATGACACTTAAAACAGGCCTCGACATGGGAATTTTCTAGCAAATCACCCACCCGGGCCAAGGGAATTTGCCCCCTCACCCGGCCGTAACCTGCCAACTACAGCCATCCCGCTTGACCTCCCTCACTGGCCGTCCCAATAACCAGCTTCCACTTTTCCCTACATCGCCTGATGCAATTCCCTGCTACCAACGCTTCCCTGCACAGCCTGCCCCGCGGTCTAAACGTCATCCTGCAGGAAGACCGATCGGCCGAGGTTGTTTCCGCCCAGTGCTGGGTCGAAACAGGAAGCCAGCACGAAGAACACCTCTCGGGGAGCGGGATTTCACACCTGCTGGAACACATGGTGTTCAAGGGCACAAAGTCCTTTTCGGGATCAGAGCTCGCTACAACAGTCAGCTCTGCGGGCGGTCAGTGGAACGCCTACACCTCTTTCGACCGGACGGTTTACTACATCGACGGTCCGAGTAGCTCGACCGATATCTTCCTTCAGGTCCTTTTTGAACTGGCTTTCCTTCCCTCCTTCCCGGCAGACGATTTCGAGACTGAGCGCGATGTCATTCGTCGCGAAATCGACATGGGGCGAGACGATCCCGATTCCGCTGCCAGCAAGCTGCTTTTCCACACCTTTTACCAGCACGATCCGAGGCGGCATCCCGTCATTGGCCATCGCGACCTGTTCGACGCGCTCGATTATGAGCACATGACGGGCTACCATCTGGAGCGCTACCTGCCCTCCAACAGTTTTGTTGTTCTTTCGGGCATGTTCGATCGTGAAGCTGTCTTGCAACAAATTGAGCGTCTCAGTGAGGCTCTACCCGCCCGGTCCCTCCCCCCCGTGAACGGTCTTTCGGAGCCGCGCCAGCTCGGACGACGGTTTGCCCGGCGTGCCTTTCCCATTCCGGTGAGTAAGACCACCCTGGCGTGGCAGATTCCCGGGCTTAACCATCCGGACTCGCCCGCCCTGGAACTGCTCTCCGGCATACTGGGCGGTGGCCGTTCGTCCCATCTCTATCGACGCTTCCACGAACAAAAAGGCCTTGCCCACCACATTGGAAGCTGGGCCTGGAGTCCAGCCAGAGGACCGGGCATGTTCAGCATCTCGGCCGAGGTTGATCATGAGAATCGTGACAGGCTCGAGGAGGAGGTCCTCGCCGAGCTCACTCCCGCACTGGAGGAAGACCTCGAAGGACCCCTGCGCAAAGCACGCCGACAGGTCTTCGCGCAGCAGTTCAAGACTCTCACCTCAGCCTCAGGTCGGGCCAGCGATCTCGCATCCAACTGGCATGAAGCACGAAATCTCGACTTCACCCGCGACTACCTCGAACAGCTTGACAAAGTAAGCCCGGATGACCTCGCCCGGGTGGCCCGACACTATCTCCGCACCGATGGCATGACCATCGCGTCGCTTGATCCCGAGAAAGCTCCCGGCCCTCCCGCCATCCTGGGATCCCGTAATGCACCCGGAGAAATCACTACCCGGCCCCTAGCCAACGGGCTGACCCTTGTTCTAAGACCGGACCCCCGGGTTCCAACTGTCAACTTTCAGGGAGTATTCCGAATCGGACGACTGGCTGAATCCCCGGGAAACTGCGGCATCAATCCCCTCCACGCCGCCCTCCTCACGAAGGGCACCGAAGAACGGCCTGGTGGTGAATTCGCCCGAGCGGTGGAGTCTCTTGGAGCTAGCCTCCACGCAAGTGCTGGAAATAACACCAGCATCATTTCTTCCTTTTGCCTCAAGCCGGACCTCGACACGGTGCTCAACCTCGCCGCCGAGGCCCTCGAGAGCCCTGCCTTCCAGGAGGCCACCCTCGAGCAGGAACGCGAGGTTCAGCGCGCTGATATGCTGGAAGCTCTGGAGGACCCTCTGAAAACTGCCTTCCGCCTCCTCCGTGCCAACCTTTTTGGCAACCAGCACTACGGCCTGCCTCGCCTCGGCACTGCGCAGTCTCTCTCGAATCTTGATCGTCAGGCTCTCCTCGATCACCACCGCCGCTTCATCACGCCGCAGAATGGAGTCCTGGCCGTCTTCGGGGATATGGATCCCGAAGCAACTGCCCGGCTCTGTGAGCAGGCCTTTTCCTCCCTTCCTGAGGGAGGGTCCGAGCTTCCTTCTGCTGTTTCGGCAGGATTGAATAATCACGCTGGAGAGATCCGGGCCGAACTTCCAAAGGAACAGGCTGTCGTTGCCATCGGCTTTCCCGGCGCGCACGTGACCTCCGAGGACGTGGTCGCCCTGGAGCTGATCCACGAATACTGCGGAAACATGGCCGGGCCGCTCTTCACCCGCCTCCGGGATGAACTGGGTCTGGCCTACTATGTGAATGCCACCCAGTTTCACGGGCTCGGTGCCGGCATGTTCGCCTTTTACATCGGAACCTCACCCGAACAGGTCGACCTCGCCCGCCAAGAGCTCCTGCAACAGGTTAAAATCCTTACCGAGGAAGGGATCCCGGAGGACTCCCTTACCCATGCGAAGACCAGTGTGCTGGCCTGCGACGCCCTCGAAAACCAGAGCAATCATTCAATGGCCCAGGTCTGCGCGCTGAACACCCTCTTCGGCCTTGGACCACTTCATCATCTCGCGCACGCCCAACGCATCAAGTCGATCACCGCTGAGGAGGTGCTCAAGGTCGCCCAGAAATATTTTAGCCTTGAACCCTTGATCGTCACCACCGCTCCACCTGATCCTGCCTGAGAACCGTTCTGCTGTCCTGCCGCGGGGCATGGTGCTTGCGACTACGAACCATATGTGAAGCAGCCCGGCCCAGCTTCGGGCAGGAGAAGAGCGCCGGAACGGCTGGCGTTCGGGCTCCATCCAAGATAAGCCTTCTCCCCGCCTTACCATGATGGATAACGATCCCCGCTTCGCTGACTTTGTCATCCTGCAGGCGCAGAATGCCGGCATGTTCCTCGGACAGGTTCCCAACCCCGTCAGCGGCCAGCCCGAGATTCGTATCGAGGCCGCCCGTTCGGTCCTCGATTCTCTGGAAATGCTGGAAAACAAGACCACCGGGAATCGTACTCCGGAAGAGGACAAGCTGCTCCAGACTGCCCTTCTCAATCTGCGCTCACTCTATTCCGAAGTGGAGGCACGGAAGCCGCCCGGGGAATCCTGAACGCAATCCGCCGCTTCCTGCCGAAGAACCAGGCAATCCCGTTATTGAAACCCGTTCCGGTCTGCGTCATGCTGGACCCAGCGCACAACCGGGCATGGCAGATTCCTTTTCGATCCAAAACGTCAAGGTGGGGACAGGCCACCCCTTTTTCATTCTGGGCCCCTGTGGTTTGGAAAGTGAAGAATTCGCGTGGAAGATGGCCCGCGTGCTGAAGGAAATCTGCACCCGCCTTCAAATCCCGTTTCTATTCAAGGCCTCCTACGATAAGGCCAACCGTACCTCGGTCGATTCATACCGCGGCCCGGGTGTCCGGGAGGGCTGCCGCATTCTCGGTGAAATCGGACGCGAACTTGATATTCCAGTGACAACCGACGTGCATGCTGCCGCTGAGGTAGCGATGGCTGCTGACCACGTCGATCTTCTCCAGGTTCCTGCATTCCTCTGCCGCCAGACTGATCTTCTTGAGGCCTGCGCCACGACCGGGAGGGCTGTCAACGTCAAGAAAGGGCAGTTCCTCGCGCCGTGGGATTGCTCCAACATTGCCGAAAAACTACGTGCTTTTGGCTGCGAGAGATTCCTGATTACGGAACGCGGCACATGCTTCGGTTACAACAACTTGGTTGCCGACATGCGCTCTCTCTACTGGATCCGCCAGGAAGGAATCCCCGTAATTTTCGATGCCACCCACTCCGTCCAGCGCCCTGGTGGGCTGGGGGGAGCAACAGGCGGCGACGGAGAGCTCGCTCCCGTCCTGGCACGCGCCGCCATGGCTACCGGAGTGGATGGTCTTTTCATGGAAACCCACCAGAATCCCCGGGAGGCGCTTTCTGACGGCCCCAACCAGATTCCCCTTGATGAAATCGAGAGCGTCCTTCTCTCGCTTCAGAAGATTCACCTCGCGCTCTCGGAATGACCGCTCTCGCGCTGCGTCCGGAATCATGATATCCTCTCCGTGCGACGGCCCCTCCCCGATTCTGGAAGGGGCCGAGCCCGGGGGATCCCTCCTCCGCCCTTCCGCCCCGCTCTCATGCGAATTGCTCCACTTATCCTCGTCGTCGTCCTTTCCAGTGTGAGTCCGGAGTGGATCCTCGCCCAGGGTAGAAAGGATGCCAGCGAAGACGATCTGTCCTACGAAAAGCTCGGCCCGGTCCTCGACAATCTTCCGGCTGGCAGCACCCTCAAGGGAATGCGCGTTCCGGTCTTCAACAAGAAGCGCGAGCGTATGGCCCTGCTCCAGTCCGGCTTTGTCAAAATCATCACGAGGCGCGAACTCACCGGCGAAGAGATCGTCCTTCGATACTTCCAGAAGGATGCCGTCATCATGCGCATGAATCTGGGAGCCGCTGACTTTTCACTCAACACCGGCCTCCTGCGCGCCCGCCGAGCCATCACTCTGGACGGTGATAAGCTCAAAGGGAGGGGATCCGGCGGAATTTTCCATCTGAAGACCCGCTCCGGCGTGATTCGTGGACCGGTCTCCACGCGCTTCACGACCTCTCCTCCCGGTCTGAACGACCGCGGGGTTCCCCCCGGGGACGATAACTTGGCCCCAGCCCAGCCCGGGGAGACCCTTCAGGGCAGCAGCCCTCTCCCGGGGAATACAACCCTCGAAAACCTTCTGGCCACCGTTTTCACGGGGCCTGAGCCACTGACCGGAGCCGAACTCCGCAGGGTCGGGGAACTTCTCCAGTCGCGCAGCAAATCCGTCCTCGCGAACCGTGCTCCAACCAGGAATTTCATGACGCAGAGCCGTCAGTCCAGCAACAAGGCCGACACGGATTTCCTGAGCTTTGCTCATAATGTCCAAACGCCGAAGGAAAAACTCCTCGCCCGCACAACAACCCGGGAACCTCGAACGTCATCGCCGATAGAGGTGAATCCGGGTGAGATCCTTGTCACTGCCGGCGGAGGAATGTTCCTTAATCCTGAGCAGGGTCACATTTCCTACCTTCGTGAAATCGAAGTCATTGAGTCGCGCTTTACCATGACTGCGGCCGGGCACCTCAAGATCTTCTTTCCTCCGCAGGATCTCTCCCGGGCGATCACTCGGCCCGGCTCTGCACCGGAAATTACAGACCGACAGGGTGGGGACCCGGCTTCGAAAGGCGACGCAACAGCCGCAACGGAAGAACCGAGCTTCGCCGAACTTGTCGATCCCCACCTCTTGGTGGCCTCCGGTGGAGTGCGAATCGCTTACACCGATCCAACTGGCAGGATGCCGCCCCTCCTTGCAACCGGAGAAACGGCAATCGTAGATCGACGCAGCGGGGATATCGTCCTGCAGGGTGGAAGTCCCACCATCAGGCAGGGAGCCAACTCACTCACGGCCGGGAGCCCGGACCTCTACCTTCGTCTTTACAGGAACGGAGATTTCTACGCCGAGGAAGGACTGTGGACCACCTTGGGTGATTTAACCGCTCTCGCTTCCTTCCAGTCGGAACCCGAAGGGAAAGAGGACCAAATCAGGGTAAACGACAGACCTCCAAAACCCGCGGCGGGTGGAGAACCACCCCACCCGGAGCTCGTGAGGGCTACCTGCGAGGGGGGACTATATTTCGACGCCCGCGAGGGTCATGTCGTTTACCTGAAGGGGGTTGAGATTCAACACCCCCAGTTCCGAATCCAAGCCGAAGACGAACTGAAGGTTTTTCTGCAACACCGCCCCGGGGCTGATAGCCGTGGCAGAGCAGGCCCGGAGTCCTTCTCCAATGTCGACTACGTTGTGGCGTCTGGGGCCGTCCGCATTCTCCGGGAAGATCCGGGAGGCGAACGCCCTCCCGTAACCGCAACCGCTCAGCACGTCATTTTTAACGTGGAGAGTTCCGAGCTGGTACTGCAGGGAGGCTCTCCCTCAATCAAGCAGGACAACAATTCACTGCGAGCCAACCACCCTGATCTTTACCTTCGCTTCTACAAGAACGGCAGTCTCTTCGCTCAGAAGGGTCCCTGGACCACCACCGGCGATCTCTCCAAGCTTCGGAATCCGGATGACAGGACGAAGGAGGGTGCGGGAATTCTCACCCTGAGCTGCGAGGGAGGGCTCTCCTTCGACTCCGAAAAAGGCACCATTCTCTATCTCGGGGAAATCGATGTCCAGGAGCCGCGCTTCCGTCTGCGCTGCAACGACAGCCTCCGCATCACGCTGACCGAGCGGGAGGATGCGGAGGAAAAACGCCTTGAAGGACCTGAGGCATTCTCCGATGTGGACCGGATCGTGGCTCTTGGCGAGGTCGTCATCACCCGGCTCCCCCAGCCGAACGCCAAGCCCGTGGTGGCCAGGTCGACAGCAGCAACTTACCGCGCCAGTGACGGGATCCTCGCCCTCCGGGGAGGTTATCCCGAGATCCGCCAGGACAAGAGCTTCTTCAAGGCTCGAGAAAGTGGCCTTCACATCCTCTTCTATCCTAACGGCAGCTTCGAGCTCGCCCGGGGTGCCTGGGAACAGTTCTTTGACCTCAAGGAGGGGAATTTCGAGAAACTGCGCCGGGAACAGACGAATTAAGATGGTGCCTCTGCTTTATTACTCTACGCTGCAGTGAGGCTGACGAAAACGACGAGTCGGAGCGCGGAAGACAACCGATTTCAGTCATTCTGAACCCTGTGCCGCTGTCAACCCACCGCAATCCTCTCCGGGAATCCCCCTTCAAACGAAACCTTCGTGGACGCAAATACCGGACAACCAGCCCAAGGCACCCCCTCCGTGGAATCGACCCAAGAAGGCTTCCCGACAGACCAAGGCGTCCCCCCTGTCCTCGAAGTCGAGGGCCTGCGAAAGGTCTACAGTGGACGCCCCGTGGTCGAAAGCGTAAGTCTCACCGTCGGACCCCGGGAAGTGGTAGGGCTTCTCGGGCCCAACGGAGCCGGCAAGACAACAACCTTCTATATGATTGCGGGGCTGATTCCTCCTGACGCCGGGAGAGTGGTCATGAGCAAGCGCAGTGTTACTCGCCTTCCCATGCACAAGCGCGCCCGCCGGGGACTTGGCTACCTCCCTCAGGAGGAATCCATCTTTCGCAAACTCACGGTGGAACAGAATCTTATGGCCGTCCTCGAAACCCGCCGCGACCTCTCTCGCAAGCAACGCCGCTCCCGTTGTAGCGAACTTCTTGAGCGCTTCGGAATTGAAGGCGTGCGAAGCTCTTCGGCCCTCACCCTCTCCGGCGGAGAGAAGCGACGTCTTACCATTGCCCGCTCGCTCTGCACCGACCCCAGCCTGCTCATGCTCGACGAGCCGTTCAGCGGGGTCGATCCCATCGCCGTCGGAGACATCCAGGAGATCATCCTACAGCTCCGCGACGAATACGGACTGGCCCTGCTGATCACTGATCACAACGTACGTGAGACTCTCCAGATCGTAGACCGTGCCTACTTGCTGCTGGAGGGGCGCGTCGTTCTTGAGGGACCCTCGGAGCAACTCGCTAACGATCCGGTCGCCCGCCGTCATTATCTCGGAGAAAACTTCTCAATGTAAACCATCGCGATCTCATGAGGTCGCTGTCAGGGCCCTTGGGGACGGTGGCTCTACTCCGCACAAGTGTGCTTACCCGCTCTGGGGTAACAAACCTCGGACCAGGAAAGACCTGCTTTGCAAGCCGGCCTTTCCTGGCCTACCATGCCAGCTGGCAGATAAATTGTTTATCAGCACCCTATTCAGAATTCGATGCAAAGCGCCAACCTGAACCCCAAAATCACCGTCACCGTTCGCCATGAACAGACGACTGAGTCACTGAAAAAATACGCTGCTGGAAAGGTGTCGGGACTTCACCTTGACTACCCCAAGATTATTGAGGCCCGTGTCATTCTCGATGTCCAGGGCAAGCGGCATGCCGCAGAAGTTATTCTGTTCTGTGCGAATCACATTACCATTGATGCCTCTTCTGAGACGGAGAACATGTACTGCAGCATTGATGCAACCATCGACAAGATCGCACGACGAATGCGCAAGTATAAGACCCGCCTCCTCAAAAAACACCGGCCTCGTCCGGAGGAAACTATCAAGCACCTGGACGAAAGCATTCATGCCCCCACTTTTCTCAAGACGCACGTCCCCGGGGGTGACCGGACAGATCTTGGTCCTGAGCCAGAGCCCCTCGCCATTCATCGGGAATCCTATCGGCTTCGCACTCTCCTAAAGGAGGAAGCCGTTATGGAACTGGAACTGAGTGACCGTCCTTTCGTCCTTTTCAAGAACGCCCGGCGAGGAGTTCTGCAAATCGTCTTCAAGCGCCGTAAAGACTGCGAATACACTCTTCTGGAGCTTGCCCCCGCAGAAAATAATTAGGGTTCCCCTCCGGAGGGAACGTTCCTCGGCAAGCTTGCGTCGGACAGTGGAAGAAATGATCACCTGTCCCGTCCGTCCTCTTTTTTTACCGGTCCGCCCGCCCTTCCGTCCGGAAAAGACAGTTTGAACGGTCGTTTTTCACCGATCAGCACTATGCCGTGAAATCTGGCCCCCGCACGCCATGCGGGAGTCTGTCCCTCGCCTTTCCTTAAATCTGAGATTTAGGATTCCGAATTCCTCAAGGAACACTACCCTCCAGCCATGGCATCCCGGGTGAAAAAAATCACCTCCATCAGTGTGGGGCGTTTTTACGAGCGCCATCAGGAGGCACTCCAGCTTCGCCTCGTTGGCGATTCTGAAGACGGCTTGGGCCGTGCAATCCGCGAGCCCGCTCCCAACCGGCCCGGACTTGCCCTGGCCGGCTTCTTCACCTACTTCGCCAACAAGAGAATCCAGGTCATCGGGAACTCGGAAACTTCCTACCTCAGGAAGCTCTCCGCCACGGTGCGGGCAGCCCGCTTCCGCCAGCTCTGTGAAAAAGGAATTCCCTGCGTGGTGAGCTCGCGATCCCACACCCTGTCGGATGAACTGCTTGCCATTGCCTCCGAATATAAACTTCCTATTTTTTGTACCCCGATGGTAACCATGAAGTTCCTGAACCTCGCTTCCATTCTTTTGGAACAGGAGTTCTCGGAATCCACTTCCCTGCACGGCTGCATGGTCGATTACCGCGGAGTCGGGGTCCTCATCATGGGAAGCAGTGGTTCGGGTAAGAGCGAAACAGCCATGGGCCTTCTCGAGCGGGGTGCCGCCCTCGTCGCCGATGACATGGTCCGCGTGTGCAGCCACGGCGACGAACTCATCGCCTCCGCCCCGGAACTCGCCCGGGGCTACATCGAGATGCGCGGAATCGGCATCATCAATGCCGCCAACCTTTACGGGCTTTCCGCCATCCGACCAGAGAAGAGACTCGATTTGGTAGTCACGCTCAAGAGCGAGAGCGACCTGAACAAGGTCGACCGCCTCGGTGTGCGTCGCAAGGGCCACGTCATCCTGGGACACTCCATACCACACGTGGAAATCCCGGTGGCGGCGGGTCGGGACACCGCCAGGCTGGTTGCCGTAGCCGCCCTTGACCTCCAGCTACGACGGCTTGGCTACGATATGGCCGATGAGTTCAACCAGAAGCTCATCGCCAAAATGCAACCTGGAGATCCCTCTGCCTGAGAGGAGTCTCTGCCCTTTTCCCCTCGGAAAGCTGGTCCGGCTCCTGCCTGAAGAGCTCTTTCGGTTCGTGACCCAGCCCGAATCCCGGGGGCAGCGGCCGGAAGAAGTCCCTTCTTGTCATCCAGCCGGGAATTTTCCCTTCCCTCCCGCCCAGCCAGCCGACTACAGTCCTGTTCAGGAAGCCGTCTATGCCCAGCAAGCAACTGACCATATCCAACAAACTCGGAATTCACGCCCGTCCTGCGGCCCAATTCGTCAAGGCCGCGAGCAAATTTGAGTCCGATATCCGGGTGGAAAAGGATGGAGAAGAAGTCGACGGAAAGAGCATCATGGGCTTGATGATGCTGGCTGCGGGACATGGCTCCGTTCTTACTATTGTTGCTGAAGGCACTGACGCTGAGGATGCTCTGAAAGAGCTAGAAAATCTGGCAGCACGCAATTTCGAGGAAATTTAAGCGTTTTCCCGGAAGAAGGGTTGCCCGAACCCGGGGCATTGACCACGCCTCGACCTCCCTCCAGAATCGCCCGGTGGGCGAGGTCAGGAAGGAAATGATCCATAGGGGGACTCCCGTCTCGCGCGGAATCGTCTTTGGACCCGTCCATGTTGTCGCCCGCGGGTTTTCCGCCCCTGAGGTCTATCCCATCGCCAACGCAGTTCGCGAGCGGGAACGATTTGAGGAGGCTCTCCGGCGCACGCGAATCCAGCTGGACGGACTCCGCGAGCACATGGAGTCGCTATCTGGCAACGAGGAAGGCCGCATATTCGAGGCTCATATGCTAGTCTTGGAGGATCCAATTGTGCTCCAAGGCGTTCCCGCCGCCATCGAAAAGCGCCGGCAGAACGCCGAGTATTGCTTTTACGCGATAATGCAGAACCAGCTTGAGTCGATGCGGCGCATTCCGGACCCATTCCTGCGCGACCGCACCACTGACATCGAGGACGTCTGCCAGCGTGTTCTTCGAAATTTTGACAGCGAGCCTGATGAACTAGAATCTGAGGCACCAGAGCATCAGCACATCTTGGTTGCCTATGACCTGACCCCGTCCGACACCGCCGCCATGGACCGCCACCAGGCCCTTGGATTTGCAACCGAACGAGGAAGCGTTACCTCCCACACGGCCATCCTGGCCCGCTCCCTTGGCATTCCAGCGGTAGTTGGCCTCCGCAACGCAGTCTTCAACCTTCAGGCCCTCGACCAGTGCATCCTCGATGGATATGAAGGCAAGCTCATCTCCAATCCCACCCCGGAAACCGTCACTCGCTACCGGGAACTGGAAAAGCTCCACCAGGAGCGCCGGGCCAAGTTGGACAAACTGCGGGATCTCGATGCAGTTACGACTGATGGTCGGGCGATCACTCTTTCGGCAAATATCGAGTTCGAGCACGAGCTGGACCTCGTGGAACGCTCAGGCGCTCAGGGCGTCGGGCTCTTCCGGACCGAGTTTTTCCTCCTGGAGAGCGAGGAGTGCCCTGGTGAAGAAGAACAAGCTGCCCTTTACTCGCGGGTCGCTAGCCGGGTGGCTCCCAGCGAAGTAATATTCCGGACCCTAGACGCCGGAGGGGACAAGGTTTCAGGCGAGCCCTTGAGCGAACCGGAACCTAATCCCTTCCTGGGATGGCGGGGTATTCGGTTCTCGCTCGATCGCAAGGACCTTTTTAAGGAACAGATGCGCGCAATACTGCGGGCAGGAGCAGCAGGCCGGGTGGGGCTCATGTTCCCGCTGATCTCGGGAATCGGTGAAGTCCGTGAAGCAAAAAAGCTGCTTGCCGACTGCGTTGAGGAGCTCACCGCTCGTGGCGTTGAGTTCAACCGCGATATTTCAGTGGGTGCCATGATCGAGGTGCCATCTGCAGCCATGGTAGCAGCTGAAATTGCTGCAGAGGTCGACTTTCTTTCCATTGGGACCAATGACCTCGTGCAATACACGGTAGCAGTCGATCGCGTGAATCCTCGCGTGGCGAAACTATATCGGGCCGCCCATCCCGGGGTCATCCGCCTGATCAAGTCTGTAATAGACGGGGCCTCACATCACAAAATCTGGACTGGAGTATGCGGGGAAACAGCGGGTGATCTCGTCCTGCTGCCCCTCTTGGTGGGCCTTGGAGTGGACGAACTGTCAGTGGGCGCTCCACTTGTGCCCACCGTGAAGCAGGCGGTTCGTTTCCTCAGTTTTGAAAAATGCTCGGAGCTCGCAAAGTCCTGCCTCCAAGCCTCGGAAACCGGAAAGATCGTGGAACTCTGCAGAGAGGTGGCCCACGCTGCCTATCCTGAATTACTTCAGCAGGAAGGCGGCGCAACTAACGAACCTTCTTCCTCTGGCCGCCCTGCATGACGATGGTAAAGTGGCCTCCGGTGCGCTTAGCGAGATCATCCATATCGTCGTGCGCCTTTGGCTGCATCATGGCCACACAGTTGATCTTGATGCCTCGGCTCTTTGCCCGCGCCCCGATTTCCCTCGCCCACTTTTCCGAGCCCTTGGCGGCTCCATCGGTCATGAAATAGATGACCTGGGGCGCAGGATCCATATCCAGGGCCATCTGGAGCGGATTGTCCCAGCGAGTACCCCAGACCAGCCGGGTCTCCTTGATCGTCCGGCGGGACTTGGAAAGCTGTCCATCGGTGGCCTCAAGCCATTCGACCGGCTGCTTTTTTCCGACCTGCTCCCACTGGTGAGCAGTTCCAGGAGACTTCCACTCAAATTTCCTTCGACCCGCCCCGATCACCGTCGCCTTGCTCTTGGTCCAATCTACCTCGTCACCTGCAACCCACGCTGGCCCGGCAAAGAAAATCAAGGCATACTTGGTCTTGTGGGCGATCCGATCAACCGAGCGGGTCAATTCCTTGCGCATGAGCTCCTCCCTGCCCTGCCCTCTCATGGAAGCCGAATAGTCAATCACGTAGGCAATGCGTTCGGCACGCGAGGCCACTCCGAAGAAACTCGTCCCTCCTCCAAAGCCGGATCCGGATCCTTCCCCCCAACCTTCTCCGAAGTCATCACCATCGCCGAACTCTAAAGAGGGATCGGGCGTTTGAGTGTCAGGGACCGGAACGGACACAGGGCTTGCAACATTGGCAGCCACCACTCTTGCCATGGCCGAACTCGGGGCCGCAGGCTGTCGCTGGACCTGAGGCGTCACCTCCGGCCGCTCCATGACTTCTTCTTCCTGACTCTCCACCGAGTAGGCCACGATGGGAGGCACCTCGACCTTGAGCACCGGGAGAAGAATTAGTGCGAGGACAACCACAAGTTGCACCACGAGCAGGAACGAGATGAAAAAACTGGTCAGGACAGCCAGACGCCGCTGCTTTCTGAGGGCTTGAGCAGCTTCCGGGCTGGCGTAACTGCTGACGATACTCATGGGGGAAGAGTCCTGGATCGGTCCACCGGACCGGGGCAGGATTCTGGGTTTTCCCCCAGCCTGCGACAAGGAGGAAATCCAGTTTGCCTTGCGGCGACGGGCAGAGATCGCTAAGCGCTCGGCCATGAGAGCAGGTTCAACAGCTTACCAGTCCCTGTGCGCACTCGCACGCGAGCGAGCACTGATCTCCACCACTGCTTCCGTCCTTGGCTGGGACCAGGAGACCGGCCTCCCCCCAGCTGCTGTAAATTACCGGGCCAGCCAGCTGGCCTGGCTTTCAGGAAAGGCCCACGAGCTCGCCACTTCCACCCGCTGGCAGGATGCTCTTCAGGCAGCGGAAACGGAGGGGAGTGATGAAGCCGTAATCCAGGCCAACCTGCGGGAGCTGCGGCACCACTTTGACCGGGCCACCAAGCTCCCCAGAGAACTCGTAGAACGCGACACCGAGGTCTCCTCGAGGGCCAAGGTTTCCTGGGTTGAAGCTCGACAGGATTCCAATTTTTCCCGATTTGCACCCGCCCTCGCTGAACTCCTTGAAATCGCGAGAGAGAAGGCTGAACTCTGGGGATATGAGGGAGAGCCCTATGACGCCCTGCTCGAAGAGTACGAGCGCGGCGCAAGCACAGCCGAAGTGTCCGCCCTCTTCGACAGCTTCCGCGGGCCCGTGGCCGAAATCGCACGGGAAGCCGTGGATAATTCCAGATCTACCCCAGCCAGCCTGCTTGATGCACACTACCCCGTCGAAGACCAGAAGATCCTGAATCACGAAATAGCAGAAAGCCTCGGTTTCGATTTCCGCGCTGGACGCATTGACACCGTCACCCATCCCTTCTGTACGCATCTGGGACCCAGTGACACCCGCCTGACCACCCGCTATGACGAGCGTGATTTCCTCTCCTCACTCTTCGGGGTCATGCACGAGGCAGGACATGGTCTCTACGATCAGGGACTACCCAAGGATGAGCATGGGCTGCCCTCCGGTGGCGCAGTGTCCCTTGGCATTCACGAATCACAGTCAAGGCTCTGGGAAAATCATATTGGGCGCGCTGCCCCCTTCTGGGAAAAGTGGCTGCCGCGGGCAGCTGAGATCTTTCCCAACCTGAGGAAGCTTTCCCTGGAGGATTTCCTCAAAGGAGTAAACAGGGCACAATACTCCTGCATCCGGGTAGAAGCTGACGAGGCTACCTACGACCTGCACATCCTGCTCCGTTTCGCGCTGGAAAGGCGCCTCTTGAACCGGGAACTGGAGGTTGAGGACGTCCCGGAGGCCTGGAACGCCGAGTTTGAATCCCTCTTCGGCTTCCGGCCCCCGGATGACGCCAGCGGCTGCCTGCAGGATATTCACTGGTCGATGGGAGGTCTCGGCTACTTCTCTACCTATAGTATTGGCAACCTTAACAGTGCCCAGCTTTACGCAGCAGCCACCCGGGACGAAGCCGTGGCCTCAGCCTGTGAAAAAGCCGACTATCTTCCCATCCTGAAGTGGATGCAGGACCATGTTCACACCCCGGGCTCTACTCTTCTGCCTCAGGACCTGATGAGGCGGGCAACAGGAAACAGGACCACCCCGGAACCCTATCTTGCTCATCTTCGCAGACGCTTCTGCCCGTAGCGGCATCATGGACCGAGGCAGATCCCGAGGGCATGGAAATACGCCCTAGCGGATTTCCATTCCGGTCTTGGCGTAGATCCACTTGATTACCTTGCCTCCCTTGATGAGGGCCTTCGCCTGGACCGTCTTCTCACCAAATATGGTCTGCGCTTTGTAGGCTGCCAACCCGGTCTGGTAGCTTTCACCATCAACAGTTTCTTCTTCCCCTGCCTTCCAGCCTTCGACCTGCTCGAACTTGAACTCCTTGATGCTACCTGCCTTCACGCTCTCCTTCATGGCCGACACAATCTGTTCCGCATCAAGGCTCGCTGGTGCCGGCGCCGCCTCAGGTTCCATTTTTTCCGGATCAGTCCCTGCTGCAGGCTCAGGTTCTGGTTCGGGAGCTGGAGCTGGAGCTGGTCCAGGCGCAGGAGCCGGCTCAGGGGCGGGAGCGGGACCCGACGCAGGTGGGGGACTTGGAACGGGAGCGGGAGTGTCGTTCCGGGCGATTTCTGGAAGGGTGGCAGGAGGAGTGGGGCTCGGAGCTGAATTTTCAGCCGACGGGCCGCCTGTCCCAAAGTGCCGTCGCGCCCGATAGGCAATTACGCGCTCGGCAAAGTCCGTATTTGCGATAGGCACAAGCCCGGTCAGGGGACCCCCAGCGGAAATCTCCAGGTTGTAACCGTTCATCCTGCTGACAGTGACCGAGCTACCCTTTTCAAGCGGAGTCTCCTGAGAACCCCCACTGGCAGAAACCACGGTCCCCTTTTTCAGCTCCACTGTTTTCGGCATTTCACGGTCATCAATCGTCCGCAGGTCGATCGTGATACGAAGCTCCCGGCTTCCGGTTCCAAACTTAACCTCCTGCAGGTCCTTGACCGCGCTGCTGCCGGTCCCCTTGGCGAGGAGAGCTCCGCTGAGCGGCGAATACATGATGCGCCCGAAGAAGAAGCACAGGATAATGGCGACGGCCCAGGTGGCATATTTCATAACTTCAAACGGTCTACCCGTCCATAGAGCGCTATTTTTCCCAACTTGTCAAATTGGGGGAAACCATTGACCTCGGGGCTCCACCCCGGGATCCTCAAGCATGCAGCGGCTTTTCCTGCTCGATGGCATGGCCTTGGCCTACCGAGCCCACTTCGCCCTTGTCCGAAATCCCATTTTTACCTCGGAAGGGGTAAATACTTCGGCCCTCCTTGGATTTACAAATACGATTCTGACCATCCTGGAGAAGCAGACCCCCACCCACCTCGCAGTCGCCTTCGATACCCGGGCCCCTACCCCGCGCCACAAGATTTTTCCCGAATACAAGGCTAACCGGGAAGAAATGCCAGAAGACCTCGCCCGGGCCCTTCCCAACCTGAAGCGCCTTTGCGAGGCCTTTCGTATCCCTGTGCTTGAAATAGACGGCTACGAGGCGGACGACATCATCGGCACCCTCGCCTGCCGTGCTGATCAGGCAGGTAACATGGAGACCTTCATGGTCACTCCCGACAAGGACTTCGGGCAGCTCATCTCGGAGCGCTGCGTGATGTGGAAACCCGGCCGACGCGGTAACGAGCACGAAATCGTAGATCTCGCCGCCCTGTGCGAAACCTGGGGAATCGAACGAGCCGAGCAGGTGATCGATATCCTTGGGCTCATGGGCGACAAGGCCGACAATATCCCCGGCATCCCCGGCGTCGGGGAAAAGACGGCGAGGAAACTGATCGCGGAGTGGGGATCCATGGAACACCTCCTCGAGAACACTGACGCCCTCAAGGGAAAGCTCAAAGAGCGTGTGATCGAGAACGCTGAACAGGCGCGCCTGTCCAAGGAACTCGCCACCATCATGCTGGACGTGCCCGTAGGACAGGATCTCGAGGACCTGATCCTGCAGGACCGGGACGATGAGGCGGTCAAGTCCCTCTTCACCGAGTTCGAATTCAACGCTCTTGGCCGGCGCCTCTTCGGCAATGACTTCGTGGCAGGCCGGGGCCAGGCCGCAGTCGTCCTTGACGCAAAGGGAGCCAAGGTTCACTCCGCCAATCTCAAATCGATCAAGGACGTAAAGACCAGCTATTTCCTCGCAGACAGCGACGCCAAACGTCTCAAGCTCGCCCGGCAACTGGAGAAGCAGGAGTGCTTCTGCTTCGATATCGAGGCTACTTCCCTTGACCGCTTTGGCGCGCAGGTCCTTGGAATCGCCTTCAGCTGGAAGACAGGGGAAGCCAGTTACGCCACCATCCCCGGGCCCGAAGCACTTGAAGTCTTTCGTCCAGCGCTCACCGGCTCAGCCGAAAAGATCGGACACAACCTGAAGTATGATCTCGCCGTGCTCCTCAATAACGGGCTCGAAGTCAGTGGACCCTTCTTCGACACCCTG
>MDTG01396313.1_pt1 | contig 27208 bp, 23 predicted proteins | sample 811421 | NCBI WGS metagenome assembly MDTG01 (sample SAMN05326645, study PRJNA326480) | marine metagenome | isolation source: seawater | place: Pacific Ocean: South East | collected 2011
ATTCTCAAACTGCTGCTCCCAGGATCGTAGTTTTTTGATTTCTGCATTACCACCGCCAAAAAGAAACACCTGAATATTGTCTTGTTTATTCAGTTTTTTTAAAACTTCTTCCATTAAATCTGCAGGATAAGCTTTGGAACTATGTTGTGCAAAAGGCGCTATTCCTAACCACTTTTTAGAAGAATGAGCTACAATTTCATGTATTTTGGAGGGAATTTGCTGCTTTTCCGGAAAAATATGTTTATTAAAATCAAGAGGAAATCCTAAAGCCGTAAACACATCTACATAGCGTTGATGTGTACTTTTCAACTCTTTAAAAACTTTATGATCTTCACGTGTTAATTTCTTTTTATCAGCCCTACCCTTATCGATTTGTTTTACTGGAATGCCAAAGAAATAAAAAACCGATTTCAATACGTTACTCCTAAGAACATTGTGAAGATCAGCTACCATTTCGATCTCATGATTTCGTAATTCCCGGGCCAACCTTCCCAACCCCATCACGCCATTATGTTCGCCATTAATATCGGCCTCATAAATTTCTATATTGGGAATGCCCTTAAACATGGGCGCAAAAAAAGGCCGGGTAAGAAAGGTAATCCTACAATTGGGATACATCGCCATAAAGGTTCTAATCACCGGAACCGTCATGGCAACATCTCCCATTGCTGATAAACGGATAGCAAGAATATGAGCACCTTTCTCTCTATTTTCATTGGGAATATGTTGATGTGCAGTGCTCATCTAATTTTATTTATTTCGTAAAACAGGATTTAATTCGTCATCATTATACATTTTCATCTGCTTATAGACTTTCATATATTTATCCCCGTTCTCTATATCTTTTAAAAGCTGATCGATTGCTGAAGAAAGATCTACCCGCTGCTCTAATAAAATATCAAGCTTTGCCTGGCATTTTTCTTTATGATCTGCTGAAGCATCTTCACGAGTAGCTTCTTCGTGCATGTGATAAATTTTAAGTGCTAAGATCGATAATCTGTCTACTCCCCAAGCCGGGCTTTCTGTATTAATAGTCGCGTTTTCTTTTGGCGCAACCGCCTTATATTTTTCGAGGAAATAACTATCAATATATTCTACCGTATCGGTACGATCCTGGTTAGAAGCATCAATAAGGCGTTTCAATTTTAAACCGGCTATAGGATCGATATTAGGATCTCTTACAATATCCTCGTAATGCCACTGTACGGTATCTATCCAGCATTTTCTATAAAGAAGATGCTCTATAAGTTGGGAATCGCTATCATAAGGGTTTGTAAAAGGCTGATCTACAGTATCAATTTCATGATATTTTTTGATCACTTCCTGAAAGATCTTATTGGCTTTATCTGTAAACATTATGTTGATTTTTTAAAACTGAATAGCTTAAACGCCTCTAAAATCTGAAAATTTCAGGATTTGGCGATTTTAATGACTATTTTAAATTGAAATACAAAGGTATTACAAAATCTATAATTGCTAAACATTCCTTTTAAATGACCAAAAATTCAAATACCACAAATATATTCCTGAAGCAATTTTAACTCTGAATAAATAGCACTCCAAAGGGCATCAAAATCAATATTAATAATAGTATTTCCCTAAAGATTTTATCCCGGCCGGTATCAAAATAATTGGAAACAATAATACTAAGTGGAATGAAGAAAAAAATAAGCTCACTTCCATTTTTACTCGGCGCCAGTATGCCTACAGAAATACCGATAATAAGCGTAAACAAAATAAGGTTTAAGGAGGGTCGTAAACTAACACCTGCTTTTTGAATAATTGAAAAGTAATATACAAGAGACCATAGCGTAAGAGCTAAAATGATACTTATTGGTGTTAAGAATTTAAAAGACTGATAGTTAGAAAAATCAAAATTATAAGGCTGGTACCAATCTGCCATTAAATAAAACTGATCGTAGACCAACAAATGGATGGAGCAGTAAATCATGTATACACAAACTGCTGAAGTTATAGGAATTAACCAGTTTTTGGGTCTGGGCGAATAAATTATAATTCCGCCTAGTACAATAAATAAAAATAAAATGGACCAGAAATAAAATAAGGAAGCAATGCAAATCCAAAAAGCAGCATCAAATATTTTCTTTTGTACGCTTATTTGTGATTTTAAGCTTATAATTCGGCGTAGTGCCAATAAAATAAGCGTTGCGGCAACAATCACGTTATAATCCTTAAGCAAGGAAAAAAAAGAAGCGCAAAACACCGAAAATAAAAGGACTTTATATGCACTCCGCTGAGTAAGGTCGTTCTTTTTAGCTATAAAATTCAGCAAAAATAAGGACAACATCAGCGCTAAAAAAACGCCTAAAATTTTAAAGAATTTAAAGATTTCGAAAGCTAAAAACCAGGTATGAAAGTTAGCTGTTATAAAAAACCCAGATAGCAATACGAGGACAAGCGTAATATTAATTGGCTTTGATTTGGCAAAAAAGCTTGTTAGCATTGCTCTTTTTTCTATTTTTGTAGTGTTAAACTAACAATGTTAAACGATGACTGAATTTTTTGAAGGAATCTCGTGGCTTTTTGAAAATGTACTTCTTGTTCCTCTTGATTGGCTACGTTCTCTAGAACTAGACTCCTGGTGGGGTGCTAACGCCATCAACTTTGTATTTATTATCATTGGAATGATCGCTTTTGCATACTGGTGCAAACAATTAAAGATTTTCCAAGACGCCGATGACGAAAACACAAGGTCTAAGCCTTACTTAGGATAATCCTAAGCAAGGTCAAAGCCTAGATCTTTTCTAAAATACATCTTATCAAATTGTAGTTTCTCTACATTTTGATAAGATTTTTTTAGTGCCTGTTTATAATCTTCTCCAAACGCGGTTACGGCGATTACCCTCCCGCCATTGGTCACTACTTTACCATCTTTTAACGTAGTTCCTGCGTGAAATACGAGCGCATCTTCAACGTTTACATTTTCGATACCGGTTATTTCTTTAGCTTTTTCATAAGCTTCTGGATATCCGCCAGAAACCATCATTACGGTTGTCGCAGCTCTCTCGTCAATCTCTAGATCGACCTCATTAAGTTTCCCCTCTGCGGTTTTTGCAAGTACCTCAACCAGGTCTGATTTTACCCTTGGTAAGACTACTTCGGTTTCAGGATCTCCCATTCGTACATTATATTCGATCACATAAGGCTCGTTTCCTACTTTTATCAAACCGATAAAAATAAATCCTTTATAGTCTATATTTTCTTCAGTAAGACCATTTACCGTAGGCTTTACAATACGCTCTTCGATTTTCTGCATCAATTCGGCATCAGCGAAAGGTACCGGAGATATTGCTCCCATTCCACCCGTGTTTAAGCCTGTATCGCCTTCTCCTATTCGCTTATAATCTTTAGCTGTTGGCAGGATTTTATAATTTTTACCATCGGTTAAGACAAAAACACTAAGTTCTATTCCGTCCAAAAACTCTTCGATCACCACTTTGGCACTAGCTTCTCCAAATTTTTGATTTTTCAGCATATTTTCTAATTCGGTTTTCGCTTCAGCAAGATCGTTTAAAATTAAAACGCCTTTTCCTGCAGCAAGACCATCGGCTTTAAGCACATAAGGAGCACTTAAAGTTTCCAAAAACGTTTTACCGGCTTCTAAACTCTCTATAGTAAAACTTTCGTACGCCGCTGTTGGGATTTGATGCATTGCCATAAATTCTTTAGCACGCTCTTTACTTCCTTCCAGTAGTGCACCGCGCTTTGAAGGCCCCACAATCAAAAGATCTTTTAAGTCTGGCTCTCCCTTACAAAAGTCTGTAATTCCCTTGACAAGAGGATCTTCTGGCCCCACGACCAACATGTCTACATTTTTTTCAATAATAAAATCTTTAATACCGGAAAAATCTCCTACATTTAGGCTCACATTTTCCCCTACATTCAAAGTTCCGGCATTACCGGGAGCTATATAAAGTTTTTCACATTTTGGACTTTGTGCAATTTTGTAAGCAAAAGTATGCTCTCTACCGCCAGAACCTAGTATTAAGATTTTCATTTTTTAGAAATATTTATTTTGGACTTCAAAAATAATTGTTTGTAAATTGAAGCACCAATAAAATCGAATAAAAAAGCATTGTTAAGTTTTGGATTGGTTTAAACTTTCGCTTCAGCTCAATAAATTTCCTGTAAATCGGGCCCGAAAAATGTTGGATGAAATAGACAATATTCCCGCAAACCAGTACCAACAATATATTGAAACTAAAAAAAAAGAAATTGTTGATTATCATTTAAATAACAATAATTTCTATAAGAGCTTTATAGGAAGTAAGGCGATCCCAAATTGGGAGGATATTCCTATTATGACCAAAACCGATTTACAGCAACCCTTAGAGAACCGCCTAAGCCAAAGTTTTAATTTAAAGAATAGCTATGTGGGTAAGACCTCTGGAAGTAGCGGCCACCCTTTTACTTTTGCCAAAGACAAACTTTGCCATGCCATGACCTGGGAAGGTTTTAACAATCATTATAACTGGCACGGTATAGATCTCAACAAATCACTACAGGCAAGATTTTATGGAATTCCGTTAGATTTTTACGGTCATCTTCAAGAACGAATTAAAGACCAGATAAGCCTAAGAAGGCGTTTTAGTATTTTTGATCTTAGCGAGACCAAATTGCAAGGCTTTCTTGATCGTTTTAGGAAAAGTAAATTTGATTATTTAAACGGTTATACCAGCGCTATCCTGCTTTTTTCTAAGTTTTTAAAAAAAGAAAAGATTGTACTTAAAGAGATTTGTCCTAGTTTAAAACTTTGCATTGTAACTTCAGAGCGATTATTTGAAAAGGATAAAAAAGTTATTGAAGAGGCTATAGGCATACCCGTAGTAAACGAATATGGCGCCAGCGAAGTAGGCCTTATCGCTTTCGAAAACCCTAACGGAGAATGGTGTCTTAATCGCAGCGATCTTTTTATAGAAATCGTGGATGAAGACAATAAAACTTTACCATATGGTAAAGAAGGAAGAATAATAATAACCTCCTTGTATAATAAAGCCCATCCCATAATTAGGTATGCTATTGGAGACATTGGTATAATGTCTAAAAAAAGTACTCCCAAAAAGCCAATATTAGCCTCTTTGATAGGAAGAACCAGTGATGTGGCAAAACTTGCAGATGGAAAAGTAGTTCCCGGACTTACATTTTATTACGTAACTAAAACGATTATCGACGATACCGGGAGCACCAAAGAATTTATAGTGACCCAAACTAAAATAGATTCTTTTGATATTGAATATGTACGCGATACTGATTTTGACGCTGAAGAAACGACCAAAATCGCTGAAGCGGTAGAAAAGTATGTAGGGAAAAATTTGAACGTTAATTTTAGAAGAAAACAGAGCTTAACCCGAAGCAAAAGCGGGAAGCTCAAACAGTTTACTTCTTTAATCAATTGATTTTAGTTGCCTGGATTTTACAAAGAAATGTTCTCCTAAAAAGATGAGAACCCAATACATACTTTTTAGCTTTCCATAGCCTAAAACTTTATTATAAATTTTGAAATTATAGGAAAGCATTTCGAATTTGTTTTCTGAAACAGATCCTTTTCTTATTCGGTATAAAGCCAGCGATTCTTCCATCCCATGGGCCGTTCCTCCTTTTCTAATTACTTCAAGCCACATAGCCCAATCCTGCCTTTTTCGTATGTCGGGATGATACACTTTACCAATTTTACCAGCATTATACATTCCCGTTAAATTGCCTATATAATTACTCCTAATCAATTTAGGATAATTAACAAAAGGTAAAGCTTCGATTATTTCATTTAAATTTTCGCCATTTTCTTTAATGCGGCCGTAACTGCTAAATACAATTTTTGCATTGTTTTCTTCGCAAAATTTAAGCTGCAGAGATAACTTTTCTGGTTTCCAAAGATCATCTGCGTCTAAAAAAGCTATAAACTCTCCTGAAGCCTCCTTAATCGCTTTATTTCTTGAATACCCTGCACCATGGTTGGTTTGATTGCTAAAAATTTTGATACGAGGCTCTTTCTTTATATAATTCCGAATCGTATTAACGGTAGCATCTTTTGAAGCATCGTCTACAATAATAAGCTCCCAGTTTTTATATTCCTGAGCAATAACCGATTCGATAGCTAACGCAATAAATTCATTGGAATTATAGGCGGGCATGATCACAGAAACCAAAGGGTTTTGCATTATTTATTTTCTATTATGCTTACTAAAATCTTTATGCTCTTTCTTCAGTAAATCTTCTTTCGATAGATTTTTGAAGTAATTATAAGTGATTTTCATCCCTTCTTCCCGGGAAACTTTAGGTTCCCAACCAAGAATCTCTTTAGCCCTTGTTATATCAGGCTGGCGTTGTAACGGATCGTCTTTTGGTAATTCTCTATATACGATTTTTTGATTGGTGCCGGTTAACTTAATAATCTCTTCCGCAAAATCTTTTATGGTTAACTCGTCTGGATTACCAATATTTACCGGCTCGACATACTCACTAAAGAGTAATCTGTAAATCCCTTCAACCTGATCGTCGACGTAACAAAAAGAGCGGGTTTGCAATCCATCTCCAAAAACGCTTAAGTGCTCTCCTCTTAGTGCCTGACCAATAAATGCAGGAATTACCCGGCCGTCATTTAACCTCATTCTTGGCCCATACGTATTAAATATTCTTACGATGCGGGTTTCTAAGCCATGAAACCGATGATAAGCCATTGTTAAAGATTCCTGGAATCGTTTGGCTTCATCATAGACCCCACGTGGCCCGATGGTACTTACATTTCCGTAGTAATCCTCAGATTGTGGATGCACCAGTGGATCTCCGTAAATTTCAGAAGTTGAAGCGATAAGTATTCTGGCTCCTTTTTCTTTTGCCAGCCCTAAACAGTTATGTGTTCCCAAAGAGCCTACCTTTAAAGTTTGAATAGGAATCTTTAGATAATCAATAGGGCTTGCGGGCGACGCAAAATGAAGAATGTAATCTAATTTTCCGGGAACATGGATAAATTTGGTTACATCATGGTTATAGAATTCAAAATCCTTGTTTTTAAATAGATGCTCTATATTACGAATATCACCCGTTATAAGATTATCCATTCCTATAACACGGAAACCTTCACTAATAAATTTATCACACAAATGTGAACCTAAAAAACCTGCTGCTCCTGTAATTAATACAGTTTTGCCCATTTACTTTTTATTAATCGATTTAAAAATCACTCAGAAAACATTTCAGTTTCAATTTACGACACAAGCCTAAGAGTTAAAGATTTGCTCCAGTATCTTTTCGGTTATTAAATATGTTGGTTTAACACCTGTTGTTCCTAACCCGCCAGAGGCTAAAGTGCTTCCGGTTTCTAATGGATTATCAGATGCGTAATACGCGTATCTTACCTTCACATCTTCAGCAATACTTTTTCTTAATTTACTGGCTGCCTGTATGGCTTTTTGATAATGCGCTCCTTCCATTTCAAGACCACTTACATTCCATGTAGAATCGTGGAAAAACTTAAGAATATCACGGTTTTGTAAGGATGTTCCCAAAACGGTAATCATACTACCATCTACTACTTTTATTCCATGACCTTCAAGGTCATCTTTTTTCAATTCGTTTTTAAAAGGATAATTATCGGCCGTACCCTCAAAAATATGGGCTGAAGGAATCATTATATCACCTTTGCCACCTTCTAAAATACCAGCCTTTCCCATGATGGAAACTGATTTTACATTCATTTTTATCTCTTCACCATCCAGAATATAAGGTTTAAGAAGTTCATCCATGGTTTCATAGGCCTGTTCTCCAAAGGCGTAGTCCATCACGATTATTACCGGCTTTTCTTCTTCTTTTAGGGATTTAAAACCTTTATTTCTAAAACCTTCTTCCAGTTTTGCGGTATCAAAAACCTGAACATCGATATTGGTACCACTGGTATCCTCTATAAACTTCATCCCACCAGAAAGAGCAGATTTCGAAACTTTTTGACGAACCTGCCCGTTCGATGAATCACTCAGCGTTTCATAAATCTGAAGAATATTTTTCTTTTTAATCTCAGCTTTTAGTGCTAATGGCGCATAAAGCGTATTCATTACACTATGCATATTGGCGCTGATAATATGAATAGGCCGCTGTAATAATTGCTCTTCTACCAGATATTTCTTGATTTTATCTGCCCATACCTCCCCGTGAATATGGTGTCCTAAACGTTCTCTAAGAATAGGACTAAAAGTGATGATTCTTTTATCATTATTTACGGTTTCTTCAATCGCCAGTTTTCCCATCCAGTAAATAATATGCAAAAACTGCTCTGGATTATTTGGTGTAGAAAACTTGGGATAGATCTTAGAAACCTCATAAAAAGTACGTCCTAAAATATTAGCAGCGTGGGTTAAAGCTACTTCACGCTCGGCCTTATCGATGTCTTCTTTAGAAAGCACGATCGCTTCAAGTTTTTTCCAGTCTCGGGTTACACTACCATCTTCATCGATAACCACACGTCTCATAATTTTATGCGATTCGATAAATAAGAAGGTTAGATGTGTAAGAATATCATAGATTTCAGATCGGCCTCTGGTGATCTCGATATTCATTTGCTCTTCATCTATACGATAGCAATTTCTTCGACGTTTTGGCGGCACAATAGGCTGAAAATGAGAATCTCCGTATCCCTCGTCACTGGTAAGATTGATATAGCGACACTGCTCGATCCCTATAGGAAGACGTTCTAAAACGTATAACAATCCATTAAGCTCAGCCTTATCTTCTGCTACAGAGCCATATATTTCAGGTCGTAAGGCCAATAAGCCTTCTCTTAAAGTTTCTCCAGAAACACCCATAGGTTTATAAAACCCTCTATTAAAAAGGTGTCTCATGGTAATATACATACGTTCTATCGCGTTGGTACTTTCCTGCGCTCTTGTTCTTCCGTCTGTTTTCAACTTCAAAATTTTTATTTTTTTATTATTGCTTCTAAAGCATCTGCTATTTTACGATCGTTTGATAATCTTGGCAACTTATTTTGACCGCCTAATTTTCCTATGGACTTCATATAGGCCTGAAATCCTTCTTTAGGGACTTTAGTGATTTTTACCGGTTGTAGAATATTCCCTTCTATTAAATCGAAATAATACGAATTTTGCTGCTGAAGAGACTGATCCAGGATATTCCTGAAATTCGTTAAATTTTCAGGCGCTTTTTCAAACTCTATAAACCACTCGTGGTACGGCAATTCTCCTGCTACAGGGTTTACCTGTGGGGCCACCGTAAATTCATTAATTCTGGCGCCTGTTTTTTCTGATGCTACTTGCATCGCCTCTTCTACCTCTTTTGCAATTACATGTTCTCCAAAAGCCGAAATATAATGCTTAATCCTACCCGAAACCATCACTCGATATGGTTTTAAGCTCGTAAATTGTATGGTATCACCTACATTATAAGCCCAAAGACCGGCGGTGGTGCTAATGATCATTACATAGTTTACCCCAAGCTCTACCTCTGCAATGGTAAGCCTCTTAGGGTTTTCATCAAAAAATGATTCCGCTTTAATAAACTCGTAAAAAATACCGCTATTAAGCTGAAGTAGCATTCCTTTTTTCTTTTGGCTATCCTGGAAAGCAAAAAAGCCTTCAGATGCAGGATATAATTCGATGCTATCTACTTTTCGGCCTATAAGATTTTCAAATTTTGAGCGATAAGGCTCATAATTTACGCCACCATAAATAAACAACTCAAAATTCTTAAAAATATCCCCTATTTTTTTACCGGTTTTATGCTCTAATTTTTCGAAATACATTTGCACCCAGCTAGGGATTCCGCTTATCACGGTCATATTCAGGTCTCGAGTTTCCTCAACGATGGCATCAACTTTAGTTTCCCAGTCATCGATACAATTGGTTTCCCAACTCGGCATCCTGTTTTTCTGAAGATATCCAGGCACATAATGCGCCACAATTCCAGACAATCTGCCTAGTTTTACTCCGTTCTTCTCAGTAAGTTCTGGACTTCCCTGTAAAAAGATCATTTTGCCATTTACAAACTTCGCTTTTCCGGTTTCAGCGATATAACAAAGAATAGCATTTCTTGCCGCTTCAATATGTGTTGGCATACTTTCTTTGGTTATCGGGATGTACTTTGCGCCACTGGTAGTACCAGAAGTTTTGGCATAATATAGCGGTTTTCCAGGCCACAAAATATCCTCCTCACCGGCCACCATTTTATCTACATAGGCTCGTAAATCTTCATAGTCCCTTATGGGTACCTTCTCTACAAAATCGGCATGGGTTTTTATATGATCAAAATGATGATCTTTACCAAAACTGGTGTCTTTCGCTTTAGAAATTAATTCATTAAAAATTTTCTCCTGAACTTCAACAGGCTTCGAGGACCAGGCCTGGATTTTCTTTCTTACGGTTTTAGCGAATATTTTAGCTGCAAAGGATTTTAAAGACATAGACTATTCAAAATCAATATAATCGGTTGGGTTTACAGGATTTCCTTCATTCCATAATTCAAAATGCAAATGCGGACCGGTGGTATATTCTCCGGTAGAACCGGCAGTTGCGACTACCTCTCCGGCTTTTACAAAATCACCCTGTTCTTTGGTTAAAGAGGCATTATGTTTATACACTGAAATTAGACCATAATCATGCTTTACAATAATTACATAACCGGTTTCGGTGGTCCATTCCGCAAAAATAACCCGCCCATCGGCAACAGATTTTACCGGTGAATTCTTAGGCACTACCACATCTACGGCATAATGTTTTTCTTCAGCATCATAGCCTTCAGAGATCGTTCCTTTTACCGGCGGGAAAAGGGAGAAATCAATATCATCTGTCGCACCAGGCAAAATATTATATTTATCTTCCATAGCGACCTCTTCTCTTAATAAGCTATCTGCTTTAGAAGGTGGAATAACTTCAACCTCCATGTTTTCCTGCGAAAATTTGGCAATAGAGTCCCTGTTAAGATCTGAGGTTTGCAAATCTCCGGACAGTACTCCCTTTATTGATCCCAAAAATTGATTATTGAGTTTTAAAACATTTTGTAAGGAATCTGTTTTATAGGCCAATTGCGCTGCCTGTTCTTTTAATTTTGGCGAAGAATATCCAGGAATATATTCTCTTAATGGAGTGAAAGCAATGATAAAAGTAGTTGCTGCTATTAATAATATAGCACTTGTAGTTACCAGAACAAATACGTTTAAACGGGTTAATTTTAATGAATATCTTTCTTCAAAAGTATCTTCATTTAAAATTACCATTCGGTATTTATGAAGAAGTTTTCTGGTAAATTTTTTCTTATTTTTTTTCTTTTTCGACATACATAAAAACCTGAAACAAAGATACTGGAAAATTTATGCATAATGACAGTTTTACCTGAGAATTGAAATCGGCTTCTTTTAGAAGATATTTATGCATAAATCCTAGCTTTTTTAAAATTTAAAAGAAATATAGCTTTATAAAAATAATGCAAAACAATTGTTCTAATCAACGCAGCTATAAGCATTATAATTAACAAATTGCATATATTTTGTCTATATTAACTTATATATTGGTTTATTCTTGTTAAGTTTGTAAATATAAATATCGAGTTATGAATGCATTTATGTTACCGTTAGCTATAGGAGCACCACAAATCGTACTTATCGTAATTGTGGTTTTACTAATATTTGGAGGTCGAAAAATTCCGGAATTGATGAGAGGATTAGGAAGTGGGATTAAGGAGTTTAAGGATGCATCTAAAGATGATGACGATACCACTACCAGTTCTGCCTCTGATGCTAAAAAAGTTGAAGATCCTAAGTAGTTTAGTTCCTAAAAAATTAATAAAAAAGCCCATTTTTTCAGTAAATGGGCTTTTTTATTTGTTTCAGTATTAAAATTCGATTTAATTGGAATCAAATTTTAAGGATTTTAGAATAGCATCCAACTCAAATACATGATCTCTTTTACTGCTGGCTGGCCTAAAGATAAATCCTTCAGCAATAATATATCGATTATTCTTTTCATCACGAATAGCATAATTTACAAAAGGACCGGCCATATACGCATTATTTACTTCCCAGGTACCTCTGGTTTCATAAGCAAAATGCCCATCGATTTTGGTTTCGAATAAATAAGGAGCGTAAGCCTCTTCTGTAATCATATAGCTTCCTTCTACGGGCCCTGGAATATACTTTTCGCCTATACTATCTCGCATCTTTACAATATTGGCAATCACGCTAGAGTCTTTATCAATGGTATTTAATGGCACCTGATACACCAAAATTTCCATTAATCCTTTCGGTATTTCCTTTCTAATCCAGATAAAATTATCTTCCTGCGCAGCATAACGATACGCTGTTGGAAACTTCATAGAAACCCCAAATGCTTTTTCCAATTCTTCATCAGACTCTGGTGATTTCCCAATCCTTCGCTGTTTTTCTTTAATTTCAGTGGCTTTTAATACATCTATAATACTGTCTGAAGATGCATTAATCCTATCTATTATTTGCTGTTGATTTTCCCCGCTAATTATAATGCCCGTTTGGGGTGTCGCATATTCATCCTTGATAATTGCCAGACTATCCTTACCCTTTTCGATTTTTATAAAAATCCGACTTCTACGTACAAACCCGGTGAAAGTCTCTGGCGGAATTTGACTTAAACTGAATAAAGGTTCCTCCTGAGGCAAACCTTCTACCGGTGCCGCCAGATTATCTCTTAGAGCGTCGCCTACTTGGCCTTCCCAAAGGCTATTATCTACAATGACGGAAAGCTGATTGATATTTCCTGAAGAATCTGCTAAGATCCGTGATTCCGGCTCTTCAGATTTTTTTTTGCAGGAAACGACAATCAGAAAGGAAAGCGCAAGAAATACTAATTTTTTCATGTTATTAGTTTTGAATTTAAGTTTGGTTTCTAGCCTTTAGACACCTTAATCCTCATACCCGGTTTAAGGCGTGTACTGCTCATATCATTCCATGTCCTCAAATTCTGTACCGTAACGCCAGGAAACTTTTTAGAAATACTCCATAATGAATCTCCCTGCTGTACCGTATAAAGTTTTGTGTCTCCTTTTTTGTTTGTTTTAGCACTGCTGGAAGCTGTGGCACTTTGACTGGCAGACACGGGTTTTCGCGGATATATTGTTAAATATTGCCCTACCCGTATATTGTTTCCTCTTAGATTGTTCCAACGTTTAATACTGCTTACACCTACACCATATTTTTCTGCAATCCTTCCTAAAAAATCACCACTTCTTACCCTATATCTTATTCGATCTTCAGTTTCTATGTACTTTGGTAAAGGTTTTTCCCTATTTGCAATTTCCTGTTCGGCGTATTGGTAAATGGCAGCTTCATTATTTACAAAAGCTCCTGTTTTTGTTCTTGGTAACCTAACTACATAATTTTTATCTTCTACAAACGGGATGATATCCAGCTTATAACTTGGATTTAAAAATTGAAGTAATTCTTTATTTACCCCAGTTACTTTAGCAATATGATCGAAAGTTAATAACTCCTTTACCTGAATAGTATCGGTCTGGAAATAAGGAATCTCCGGCCGTTTAGGCTGAAAATTATGCTCATCGGCATATTCAAAAATATACAATGTGGCTAAAAAAGCCGGTACGTATCCTGCTGTCTCTCTAGGTAAATAACGCCTCATCGACCAGTAGTCTGTAGAACCACCACTTCGCCTAATGGCTTTGGAAACATTTCCAGGACCCGAATTATAGGAGGCTAACACCAAATCCCAATCTCCAAAAACTTTATATAGAGTTGAAAGATATTTCGCAGCAGCTTCTGTTGCTTTTACAGGATCCATACGCTCATCTACGTAACTGCTCACATTAAGATCATGCATTTTTCCTGTAGTAAACATAAATTGCCATAAACCAGTAGCCCCTACCCTGGACTTTGCTCTTGGATTTAAAGCAGACTCTACAATCGCCAGATATTTAATCTCTAAGGGAATATCGTATTTATCGAGTTCCTGCTCAAACATCGGAAAATAATAATCGCTTAAGGCCATTAAGCGTTCCATTGCCTGTTTATTGCGTTTTAAATACATTTTTATAACGCTCTCTAAACTTGGATTATATTCTATATTAAATGGCGTTCTGGCGTTTAATCTTGCCAAACGTGCTTTTAAAGTATCAGTAGGTAATTCGTCATAAACAACTTCATCATAATCCTGTTCGGCTATAGATTTTTGTATGGTTTCATAGAGGTCTGAATTGGTAAGTTCTGCCCGCCAAACCGAATCGATTTTAGCCGCTTGCGGCATATCAGCCAGTGATACTTTAGAAGAGTCTCTAATAACGGCAGAAATTGGTAGCTTTTCCTGAAACTCTGGATCTGGATCGGCAAGTATGATTTCTGTACTATCCACCTTTTGAAAAATCTGAACTCTAAAATTAGCTTTTTCGACCTGCTTTTTAGATTTTTCTTTCTCCTGGGCACTCACAGCAAACACTGAAAACAAACCCAGTAACAAACATACCTGCTTCTTCATATCTAGTTTAGAACGTTTTTACCTGTTAATTTAGGAATTAAATTTTGCTTTTAATCTTTTAATTTTGATCGCTAACTAAGAACCTCGAAAGTTCATTTCGAGGTTCTTAAATTTAGTTAAAATTTGATCAAAAAGTATACCTTATTTTATCGAAAATGAATCATTCGAAAAAAGATTTACTTGCCAATGGCAGCGATACCTGGTAAAGACTTCCCTTCCAGCATTTCTAGCATTGCTCCACCACCGGTTGAAACATAACTAACTTTATCGTCAAAACCAAATTGTTTTACGGCAGCTACCGAGTCTCCACCTCCTACAAGAGAGAATGCTCCGTTCTTGGTTGCTTCAGCAATTGCTTTTCCTAGCTCGATCGTTCCTTTGGCAAAAGTTTCCATTTCGAATACTCCTAACGGACCGTTCCAAAGGATTATTTTAGATTCTGCAATAACATTAGAAAAATGTTTTAAAGTTTCAGGACCTACATCTAATCCCATCCAACCATCAGGAATATTATCAACGGCTTCTACCTGTGTGCTTGCCTGCTCAGAAAAACTATCTGCGATCACAGAATCAACGGGAAGATGTACCTGTACCCCTTTTTCTTTTGCTTTCTTAAGAATCTCTAGAGCTAACTCCTGCTTATCATCTTCTACAAGGGAATTCCCTATTTTTCCTCCCTGCGCTTTAATAAAAGTATACGTCATACCTCCACCTATGATCAAATGATCAATAGCATCCAGAATATTTTCAATAACCGTAATTTTTGAAGAAACTTTGGCTCCTCCTAAAACAGCAGTTACTGGTTTTTCTTTACTGTTTAAAACCTTATCTAAGCTCTCAATTTCTTTCGCTAATAGATATCCAAAACATTTATCTTCAAAAAATTGAGCCACAACAGTGGTCGATGCATGTGCTCTATGGGCAGTACCAAAGGCATCGTTCACATAAATATCACCTAATTCTGAAAGTTGTTTTGCAAAATCCTCGTCTCCTGCAGTTTCTTCGTCATGAAAACGTAAATTTTCAAGTAAAAGAATTTCTCCAGATTGTAAAGAATCAGCCGCTTTTTTTACTTCTGCACCAACGCAATCTTCTACAAATTTTGGTTCTACACCAATAACTTCAGATACTTTACTTACGATATTTTTTAAAGAGAATTTCGCTTCTTTTCCTTTTGGCCTTCCAAGGTGAGACATTAAAACTACGCTACCACCGTCTTCTAAAATCTTTACTATAGTTGGTTTAGCAGCTTCAATACGGTTAGCATCAGTTACCTTAAGATCATCATTAAGGGGTACATTAAAATCTACTCGAATTAAAGCCTGCTTATCTTTAAAATTAAAATCGTCTACTGTTTTCATAATTTCGGTTTATTACAAATATAATTTTTTCCGAAGATATAAAACCGCATATAACTTTTATATTTGCTCATGCTTTTTTCAGAAATTGTAGGACTACCACATATTAAAAATCATCTTACCACTACGGCCGATAACAGCCGTATAGCGCATGCCCAATTATTTATTGGGAATAGCGGTAGTGGTACCTTGCCCATGGCAATTGCTTATGCGCAATATTTACTATGTAAAAATCAGGATGGCGAGAACCAGCATGGAAATCCCTCCTGTAATTTAAAATTTACCAATCTCTCGCATCCTGATCTTCATTTCGCTTTTCCGGTAGCAACCAATCAAACGATAAAAAGTCATCCGGTATCAGCAAATTTTATGGAAGATTGGCGTCGTTTTATTCAACATCGACCTTATGGCAGTTTAACCGATTGGTATGAACATATTGGGATTGAAAATAAACAGGGCCAGATTGGTGTAGATGAAGCCCAGGATATCGTAAAATCCTTATCCTTAAAAGCCTATGAAGGCGGCTTAAAAGTAATGATTATCTGGATGGCCGATCGTATGAATACTGCAGCAGCCAATAAATTACTGAAACTGATTGAAGAACCGCCTAATAAAACCATCTTTATACTTATTGCTGAAGATGAAGAGCAGATTATACAAACCATAAAATCAAGATGCCAAACGCTAAAGTTTCCTCCATTGGCAGAAGCAGATATTGCTGAAAAACTGATAGCTTCTAAAAATATGAATACGCAGGAAGCCAGTTTAATAGCGCATCAATCAAACGGAAGTTACACCAGGGCTTTACATCTTCTAGAAAAAGACACGGCAGACGACCAGTATGAGCAATGGTTTATCGAATGGGTTCGTACTGCCTTTAAAGCTAAAGGGAATAAGGCCACAGTGCTCGAGTTGATTAGCTGGAGTGAAGAAATTGCCACCATGGGACGTGAAAAACAGAAAAGCTTTTTATTGTATTGTCTGGATTTTTTTAGACAAGCATTAATGCTAAATTACAAAGCTGAACCTCTTGTTTTCCTATCCCCTAAAACTAAAGGATTCCAACTTAAAAAATTTGCTCCTTTTGTTCATGGTAATAATATTTTACCCATTACAAAGGCTATTGAAGATGCCATTTACCACATCGAAAGAAATGCTAATGCAAAGATCGTACTAACCGATCTTTCTATAAGGCTTACCCGTTTTTTACATATTAAAGATGCTTAAAATATGGAAAATATAGATATGAATATTGCCTTATTATTTATACTCTTCTTTTTACTTATCACATTTTTCATATCGTTTTTCGAAAAAATTTGTGATTATCCGGGTACAAAATCCTTTATGGAATCCCATTTTAAAAATACCTTTTTAGCAAAAAAAATAGCTTTCCTTTTACCAATTTTGGTTGTTGTAGAACTGATAGCCGTAATTATGCTGATTTTAGCGATTCTGAATTATTTTTTTACGATCATCACTATTAATTTTAGCCCATTTGCGCTTATAGCCTGTGCCATAAGCCTAATGATGCTCTTAATTGGGCAAAGAGTGGCTAAAGATTACCAAAGTTCGGCAGGAATTACTATTTACTTTATTTTGGTGATCCTGGGATTCTTCGCTTTGGCACAGTAATTTCTCCGCATAAAACCAAATAAAAAAGTCCGGTTAAAAAACCGGACTTTAAATTATAAAATTGAATATTTTATTTTGCTGAAGTAGTATCTTCCTCAGTTTTTTTAACAGCAGCATTGCTACCAGACTTTCCACTGTAACTCTCGTTTAGTTTCTTTACAATTTCATCGGTAATATCCAAGCCGTCTTTGGCATACATAATATTTGCAGATTCATTACTTCCAAAGATATAAGTGTATCCATTTTCTTTTCCGTACTCTGCTACAAAATCTTTTACTTTCTCCACAACCTCGTCTATAGCCGTATCGCTATCATTTCTTAATTGCTGACCAATCATTTGTTGTTGTTGTTGTAATCTTTGCCCTTTTTGCTGTAGTTCTTGTTCTTTAGCCTGTCTTTGTGAAGCCGACATAGAATTCATGCCTTGCTGATATTCCTGAACTTCTTGCTGAAATTGTTGCTGAGGACCGGTGATAAGCTGAGTTAGTGAGTCTCTACGAGCTTCAAACTTAGATTCCACATCTTTCATTTCCTGATAGTCCTGAATAACCTTAGTAGTATCTACATAAGCCGTTTTTTCCTGGTTGCAGGAAATTAATGAAATTGCTACTGCTCCTATCGCGATTAATTTTTTCATATTTTTAGTTTTATTGGCCGCAAATGTAAAAAAAGTATTTTAAGTATAAGCTTTATAAAATTAAGTATAAAGAATATCCATTCTGTTAACTGATGTCTTAAATGGCAAAAATTTGGCTGATCTTTTAACTATAAATATTTCTTATTAATACAAAAAGAGTTATTAATAATAACTATTAATATTTAGCTATTTAAAAGCCTCGTAAATACAAATCTATTTTTCAATAGGGTATTTTATATTTAACAGATAAAAAGCTCTTAAAACGTTTAATTTCGATTATTTCGAGGTTTTTTTAAAGAAATAAACCATCGAACTATATTCGCCACTTTGAGCCGCAGACAAATTTGATTTTAGTCCGTTTTTAAAGGCCTTAAATAAATTTTGCTTATCAGCACGATGATTTTCAGAAAGCATACTCACATAAAAAGAATCAAATTTTAATCCTTTAGAATGAAATAAGTGAAAACCGTTTTCAAAAAACAATGTCTGAATTCCTTTTTTAGAAAAATGCCAAAGATGTCTGGGCACATCATAAGCCGCCCAATACTCCTTATAAATATCAGCATCCTTACTTTTATAATTAGGAACTGCGATGACTAATAGTCCGTCATCATTTAATAATCTATGAAATTCTTTAAATTGCTGCTCTAAATTAGGGACATGTTCCAAAACATGCCACATCGTAATTATATTATATTTATCAGAAATTTCTGATAATTCCTTTTTAAGCCTAATATGTTTCTTTTGTGCTTTTTCTCTTGCGACTTTACTAGGCTCTACTCCTTCTACTTTAAAATAATGTGAAGCTGCCTTTAAAAAATCTCCGGTACCTGCTCCAATATCCAAAAGTTTTCCGGCAGATTTTTCCTTTAAGATCCATCCAACTTTTTTCTGAAGCATATAGGTTTTTACAATATTATATAATTTTTCAGTAAAAGATTTTGAAGCATCGGTATGCGAAATATAGCTTTCACTTTTATAATATGCTGAAAGATTTTCAGGAACAGGTTCAGTTTTTAAAATATCGTAATGTTTCCATCTTTCCAATCGATACGTTTCCCCACTTACTAAATAATCTTTGCAATAAAATGTTGGATCTTCCACTTAAGGTAATGCTTTATAATTTTTCTGATATTCGAAAAAATGGTTCTCTAATTGTTGGAGATAATTTCTAACTCTACTGGAATATAAAGACGAGGTTGAAATATGATCGACACCTTTTCGATCGGAAATTGTAATATTTACAAAAAATTTCACGGGCCCGGTTTGCTCCTCTTCATCTTCTTCCCTCTTGATTGGTTTATCGTCATCATCAATTCCTAAAATTCCATCAAAAATTTTTTCTACAATAGGCACATCCGTATATTCTTCACGATCGTCTTTTACAATTATGCTAACCAAAAACTCTTTTTCTAACTCTGGAAAAAGAATAACTTCACTATTTATTAAATCATTTTCTCTTTTTAAACCCAGATATTTTTTAAACCAGGATTTAGCAATAGGCCGTTGTAATTTTGTTTGAAAAAGATAATAATTAAAATGATCTTTATTTTCTAGTATTCTCGACCCTTCGATATCCGGTACCGAATGAGTGGTAACCTGGCACGCTACAATAACAAATAATAATCCTGAAATTATAAATTTTTGCCTCATTCAAATAGAATGTTCCACGTGGAACGTTGTATTTTAACGCCCCATGTAAACCAATAAAACCGAAATATCATTTGGGCTTACACCACTAATTCTTGAGGCTTGTGATACATTAGCAGGCTGAATTTTATTCAATTTTTCACGTGCCTCAAACGACATAGATTTGATTTTAGAATAATCAAAATGCTTAGGAATTTTCACATCTTCCAATCGATTAAGCTTATCGGCATTATTTTTTTCCTTCTGAATATATCCTGAATACTTAACCTGAATTTCGGTTTGCTCCAGCATTTCTGTATCTAGATGGTGCTGCTGAATATACTCCTCTACACCAGGGAATTTTCGTACATCATCCATTGTAATATTAGGTCTTGAAAATATCTTAAAAATCTTATCAGACTGTTTCATAGGTGAAGAATTATAGTCAGCCAATACAGGATTTGCATCTTCGGGAACAACGCTAGTATCCTTCAAAAAAGACACAAAAGCTAAAGATTTCTCCTTCTTTTCTTCCATTTTTCTCATCCTATCCTCCGAAGCCAAACCTAATTTATAAGAACGTTCAGTCAACCTAAAATCAGCATTATCCTGCCTCAATAAAGTTCTATATTCTGCTCTGGAGGTAAACATACGATAAGGCTCCTCTGTTCCTTTTGTAATCAAATCATCAATCAATACCCCTATATAAGCCTCATTTCTTTGCAGAATAAAAGGATCTTTTTCCTGCACTTTTAAAGCAGCATTTATACCGGCCATCATTCCCTGGCAAGCCGCCTCCTCATAACCTGTCGTTCCATTTATCTGTCCGGCAAAATATAAACCATCAACCAATTTAGTTTCTAAGGTATGTTGTAACTGTGTAGGCGGAAAATAATCATATTCAATAGCATAACCAGGCCTAAAAAATTTTACATTTTCAAAGCCTGCGACAGAGCTTAATGCAGCAAATTGAACATCTTCAGGTAAGGAAGTTGAAAAGCCATTTACGTAAACCTCTACCGTATTCCAGCCTTCAGGTTCCACAAAAAGTTGATGACGATCTTTATCCGCAAAACGATTAATCTTATCTTCAATAGAGGGGCAATAACGCGGACCTAAACTTTTTATCCTTCCATTAAACATTGGAGAACGATCAAAGCCGGAACGTAAAATATCGTGAACCTCATTCGAGGTATACGTCATATAACAAGAACGCTGTTTACTTAGCGGTTTTGTCTCATCCGAGTATGAAAATTTTCCGGGTACTTCATCACCAGGTTGTTCAATCATTTTTGAATAATCTAATGAACGGCCATCCACCCTTGGAGGAGTTCCGGTTTTCATACGACCTGCTTCAAAACCTGCATCGATCAAATCTTTAGTAATTCCCGTTGCTGCAGCTTCACCTGCTCTACCGCCACCACGTTGCTTATCACCAATATGAATTAATCCGTTTAAAAAAGTACCATTGGTACACACCACAGATTTGGCCCTAATTTCTATTCCTAAAGAAGTACGAACCCCTTTTATTTTGCCATTTTCTAAAATTAGACCATGCACCATTTCCTGATAAAAATCAAGATTTGGCGTTTGCTCTAAACGTAATCTCCAATCTTCGGCAAAGCGCATACGATCACTTTGTACCCTTGGGCTCCACATCGCAGGTCCCTTAGATTTATTTAGCATTTTAAATTGAATAGCACTGGTATCACTTACCAATCCGCTATAACCTCCCATAGCGTCTATCTCACGTACTATTTGTCCTTTTGCAATGCCACCCATTGCAGGATTACAACTCATCTGCGCTATATTCTGCAAATTCATTGTAACCAACAAGGTACTACAGCCCATATTTGCGGCTGCGGCTGCAGCTTCACTACCGGCATGTCCAGCTCCTACAACAATAACATCATACTCCTTATTGAACATAAAATCTAGAATTATTTATGATTGTTCCACGTGGAACAATTTAATTTTCTCACTTTCTTTTTCTCGCATTAGCATAGCATCCTCATCAGATTTATCCTTATAACCACAGTAATGCAATATACCATGAACTAAGACCCTCTTTAATTCGGTCTCAAAATCTTCATTAAATTCAAGCGCATTCTCACGCACCCTTTCGGTACTTATATAAATATCACCGTTTAAAAGATTTCCAATAGAATCATCAAAACTAATAATATCTGTATACGTATCATGACTTAAAAAACGTTGATTAATATCTAACAAATAATCATCATCACAAAAAATATAACTTATCTCTCCAAGTCGTTTTCCTTCCGAAGAAATTACACGTTCTATCCATTTTTTATAGACTTCCTTTTCAACTATATCAAAGTCATTTTCAGAATAAAAATTAATAATACCGTCTTGATTAATCATTAAAATAAGTATTAACGCGTTGTTTCAAATTGGGCCGCAAAGGTAAGCTATGTCTATCTAATATTTCAATGCTATTAAAATAATCTTTAATCTCTATATTGTTTTTAGGAGACTGATTATCAAAATCGCGCATACTTGTTTTACTTTCCCTCTCGTTAAGCTCTCCTTTCTCGTTTAAAGATTCTTTTAGATCAAGCATCTTTTGATTAAGCTTGTTTAAGGTATTTAATGAATTTTGATTAATATCATTATTTAAAATATCTTTTTCAAGCTCATCATAGTCTTGATTGAAATCATTAAGATGCACATCATTTTCCTTCAGAATACGCTCTAAATTTCTTCTAATTTCCTCCTGCTGCTTATAGATTTCAAATAATTTAGAATGCTCTCCTTCGTCAGTATTTTCTTGGCCCTCTCCTTTAATATTTTTACCCATTTGTTCTTTTAATTGCTGCCCTAAATCTTGCTGCTCCTCAATAATATCCTGCAATTGTGGACCTGTTCCCTCCCCTCCACTTCCAGAAGAATTCATTTGATCATTCATATTATCTAAAATTTCATTCAATAACACCGCCAAATCGTTCGCTCCTGTAATTGTATATTGTTGGGAAGAAAGTGCCTTGGAAAGACGCAGATCAGCTAATTCTTCTAAAGAGTTAATTAAATTAAAAGACACATTTTCCAAAAACTCAAAAACCTTTTCAGCTATAAATTGATTGTTTAACCCCAAAGCAAATAAACTATCATCTACATGCTCAAAATTTTCTTTTAGGACATATTGTTCTTTAAGCTGAGAAGAAAATTCCGGGCTACCGGTATTTATTTCACGAAAAGCATTCATTAAATTTTCTTGCTTAAAGGAAAAAATAACCAAATTGTCAATAACCTTTCTCAGCGATTCAATATCTGCTTCTAAGGTCTTCATATCCATATTGGCGGAACTTTGCTTCATTTCTTTCGCGAGCTCTTTCATTTTGTGCCCCGTATTTTCCTGCATGTTTTTCTTTTCTCTTTCTGCAGATCCAGAAGTATTATTTAAATTCTCTTTTAAATTCTCTAATTTTTCTTGAATATCTAATTCTGCCTCTTTATTACGTTCGAGAGATTTTGGACGTTTTAGTTCACCATTCTTTTTATCCAGCTGATCCAGTTCCCTTTGAATATCATCAAATTTCTCATCAATTTCCTTTTGGGATTTTCCGGATTTATCTAAATTTATTTGATCATCTCCTAAATTATCCAACTTATCTACTAATTGATTATACTTCTGTTCTACATAGTATTGCTTTGTTAACTCCACTAACTGCTCCAAACTACGCTTAGAAGAATTTTTGTTTTTGGATAATTCCTGTAATTTTTGCTGCAAGTTTTCATTTTGAATCTTGTCTGAATACTCCTTTAATTCATTTAATAAGGCTTTATTATCCTGTAGCTTATTTTCAGTATTTTCCAGTCTCTCTTTAAGCTGTCTCCCCTTGTCATTTTCAAGATTTTCAGTGTCTAATTTATCTTTAATATTCTTGGAAAACTTTTTCATTAAAGCATTTTCACGCTCCTGAGATTTAATAAAACTCTCTAACTTTTGTTGCTGCTCATAATCAAAATCTTTGTTTTCCAACTCATCATTCAGTAAATTATTTAATTGATCCTCTTGTTTAAACTTATCTAATTCATCAGATAAATTACCAATGTTCTCCTCCTGGCCTTGTAAATTTTGATCACGGATTTCCTCAGCAGTCTTTTTATAATAGGTAAAGTATGATGATGAAGCAGACTTCCTTCCATTCACGGCATCGTTATCAAAAACCTGAAAAAAATATTCGTAATTCCTTCCAGCTTTTAAATCCAAATCACCCGGAAAAGAAACATAAAATTGACTAATCGTACCTGCACTAAAGTTAATGGATTCAGATTGAAAGCTCTCCTCTCCTATTTCTCTGTAACGTAACATTAAACCAGAGATTCCATGATCGTCACTAATCTTACCCCCATAATACTTTAAAGATGGATTCAATGAATCCACTTTTTCCTCAACCTGTATTGATGGCAATTTATCTTTTATAATTTCCAAACGAAAAGAAAGAGGTTGATAGTTCTTTAAAAAAGAATTTGAAGTTGATAAGGTATAATTTACAGATTGCAAAAAGCGATTTTCGAAACTATTCTTTACGCTTACCAGTGTATCAGAAAATTCCAAATTGACCGTCTCGGTATTTCGATGTTCAAACCTCCATTTAAGCCATGTTCCTTCAGGAATAGTTAGATTTCCCTCTCCGTTTGTTTGTTCATCCTCAAGACCCAAATAGTTAGGATATACAATTTCAATATTAAAATTAACCAATTCAGGTATAGCAATAATGGCCAAATTATAAGTTCTTGAACTTATATTATTAGCTAAAAGTCTAAATTCCTGATTTTTAGTAATATTTTTAAAAGTATAAGTGAATCGGCCTGGTTCCAACTGCCTCATGAAATATTCTGAATCCTTAAATATTATCTTTAACTGACCTGGAATTTCATTCCCCACCACATTAACTTCTAAATTATAATCCTCGCCTTCAATAACTCTAAGATTTTCTTCCTTCAGTACAAAACTAAAAGGAGCTGGTTTCTCATAGACCTGATCATAATTTTTTAACCGGTCAAAAGAACTAAACAACCAATCCCCTCTTCCGCTAATCATTAAAGCTAAAATTAACAATAAAGGAACTCCAGCGACCAGTACGTATTTTAAATATTCACCAAAACTTACCGCATTTTTAAAATTAAAGAATTTTAATTCCAAAGACTTCTGATGAATAGCAGCTTGTAGAAATTCAGAATTATCTTGTGATTTTAATTCTATCAAATTTAGCAACCTATCATCAATTTCAGGAAAATAGTCTCCAATAAGTACAGCGGCCTTTCTATCAGAAATTCCACGTCTTATATCCAAAAATTTTATAAGCGGTAAGCCGATAAAAAAAATTAATAAGGCGGATTCAACAATGATAAAAAAAAGAAAAAGTAAGAATCTTACACTCGTATCAAACCAAATAAAATTCTCAAAAAGCACTAGAAGCAGCCAAAATAATAATCCGATTAAAATAAACAACGCAGTATTTTTAATCAGAAGATTTAATTGATATTTTCTGATAAAAGACTGTAATTGATTTTTAATTGCTTCAAACTCTGCCATAAAATTCTATCTTCACTTCCCGGTTTACGCGACTAAATTTTAAAGGATGGACATCAACAATTTAAAGAAATTCTTCCTTTAAAATTCCACTCAAATTCTCTATCCTATTGATTTGCCTAAATGTAAGTAATATTCATCATAAATAACAGCAGATTAAAATTTCAGCAATAACCCAAATCGAAAGATCACATATTTTAGGATTGCATAAATTAGGTTGTATCTTTGCCACAAAAATAAAACCAATTATGTCTTCTAACGTACGCGTAAGATTTGCACCTAGCCCAACAGGGCCTTTACACATTGGCGGAGTAAGAACAGCTTTATACAATTACTTGTTTGCGAAAAAACATGGCGGTGACTTTATATTAAGAATTGAAGATACCGATCAAAACCGTTATGTTGAAGGCGCTGAAAAATATATTATTGATTCTTTAAACTGGTGTAACATCCCATATGACGAAGGACCAGGAAAAGAAAAAGATTGCGGCCCTTATCGCCAAAGTGAGCGTAAAAGTCTTTATAAAGCCTATGCAGATAAATTAATTGAAAGCGGTAATGCTTATTATGCTTTTGATAGCGCAGAGGATTTAGATAAGCATAGAAAATCTCACGAAGCAGAAGGTAAAACTTTTATTTACAACTGGCATAATCGTGAAAAGCTTGATAATTCTTTAGCACTACCGGAAGAGCAAGTTAAAAAGAGAATTGAAAATGGCGAACATTACGTAGTGCGCTTTAAATCTCCCAAAGATGAAATCTTAAAAATCTCCGATGAAATTAGGGGAAATATGGAGATCGATACGAATATATTAGACGATAAGGTACTATATAAAAGTGACGGCATGCCAACTTATCATTTAGCCAATATCGTAGATGATCATTTAATGAAAATCTCTCATGTAATTCGCGGTGAAGAATGGTTACCTTCATTAGCTCTACACTTTATGCTTTACCGTGCCTTTGGATGGGCTGCTCCAAAATTTGCGCATTTACCACTTATTCTAAAACCTCAGGGTAAAGGCAAATTGAGTAAGCGTGATGGTGATAAATTAGGTTTCCCAGTATTTCCTTTGCAATGGAAAGATCCAGAGAGCGGAGAAATTTCTGCTGGATATCGCGAAGATGGTTATTTCCCGGAAGCCGTTACCAACATGTTAGCTTTCTTGGGATGGAACCCGGGAACCGAACAGGAATTCTTTTCACTAGAAGAATTGACAAAAGCTTTTGATCTTAAACGTGTTCATAAAGGCGGCGCAAAATTTGATCCTGAGAAAACCAAATGGTTTCAACAACACTATTTACAGGAAGCCGATAATAATTTTATAGCTGAACAATTTTTAGACATTTTAAAAAAGAAAGAAATTGAAGCTACTAAAGAATATACTAAACATGTTATAGAATTGGTAAAAGAAAGGGCCATTTTTATCGAAGACATTTGGGAGCAGGGGTTTTATTTTTTTACCTCCCCTACTTCATACGATCCTAAAAATACCAAAAAAGCCTGGAAAGAAGATACCCATCTTTTAATGACCGAACTTATAGAAGTGATAGAGGGCATTGAAAATTTTAAGGCCAATATAATTGCTGAAAAAGTAAAATCCTGGATTACCGCAAAAGAAATAGGTTTTGGTAAAATAATGCAACCTTATCGAATTTCTTTAGTAGGATCCTTACAGGGAGCAGATCTTTTTGAAATATCTGAAGCTATTGGAAAACACGAAACGATAGCACGAATTAAAAAAGCTAATGAAACGCTTCGCTAACATTTGAGTATGTAATAAAAAAAGAAAAGGCTTCTAAAATTAGAAGCCTTTTTAATATCTTTTAAGCGAGTTTCTTAAATTAGGTAAGGTTATACACGTTTTATTCCAAACATCTTCGCTACAGCCTTTAAAACGATTGCTTTTTG
>MDTG01187269.1_pt1 | contig 27202 bp, 23 predicted proteins | sample 811421 | NCBI WGS metagenome assembly MDTG01 (sample SAMN05326645, study PRJNA326480) | marine metagenome | isolation source: seawater | place: Pacific Ocean: South East | collected 2011
AGTGATAAATCCATATCCTGTCTTGTTGTTAAACCATTTTACTTGTCCGGTAGTCTTAGAAGTGTCGCTCATCGTATTTCACTTATACTATAATAAGCAGGCACTGTTTATATCCTTTCTAATAATAAATTTTTTTATATATTGGACGTATTAAATATAGACCGGCCAAAATACCAGCCCCGTTTGCAATAATATCATAATGACTAGCATACCAAAAATGATTATCTGGAAGATCATACGTAAGTTTATTATTCTCATTTTTGAATAAAATATTATTTAAAAAATTATAAAGTTTTGAAGTTCCATTAGTAAAGTATCCTAATAATATTTCTATTAATTCCCATACAATGCTTAATCCAAATAGCAAATATACATGATTGGGATATATGGACGCAAGAATAGCGTATAATATGAAATGCGATAATTGCCATAAATTAAACGAACCGAGATGAGATATTTTTGTTAAGAATGGTTCGTCGTTTAATTTAATTTTGAAAATAGTTAATACTGCTACATAAAAAAAAATTAGAAATATAACAAATAATCCGATACATGTCATTTCTGCTATTTCACTAAATTTCATGGAACGTAAATATGTAAATAATTGTGGACATAATGAAAGTAAAAGTACATATGCAATAATGATAATAGGTAAGTAATATTCTTTTGGTATAGTCATTAAGTATAATGTATATTTATATAATTAATCATAAAAAATAGCAATTAATTCCGCATAATTAGGTTGTTCCTGATAAGTGAGATTGTATATATAAGAAATAAAAATAGAAAAATTGTTATTTAATTTTTCAGAAAAGGATAAAAAACTATTGCCTTCTTTTAATTCTTTAATTATTTCATTTTTTGGATGAAATATTGATAATTCGCTGTATTCAGTAGTATTCGTATGTTCGTTATTAGGTATACTGTCCCAGGGTAAAGAACGTTTATTCATAAAATAATATAGGTATGCAATTGACAATAAGTCATCTCTACAAGAATAAGTATTTCCAGAATGTATAAAATAACTAACATAATTAGGACTGCCTATTATTTCGGTTTTTTCAATATTTTTGATCACATTTTTATTTCCATCAACATAAAAAGTAGAAATACCAAAATCTATCAAAATTAAATCATTATTTTTTATCATAAAATGATGGGGTTTAATATCTCGATGAACAACATATAATTTATGTATATCTTCTATTAATGATAGTATTTTAAGCATGAAAGTATTAATATCACTATCAGTAAGTTGATTTTTTAAAACAAAATCGTATAATGAGCATTCATATTTAGGTATGATTAATATTATATTATTATTCATTTTTCCATACCAATATATGCAGGGAATTTCTCTACATTTATTATCATATAAATATCTTAAAATTTTGGCTTCATTTTTAAGTGTAATATAACTAGTATCTCCAGATTCAACTTTGATTGCTACATTTCTATTTGTTTGTTTATCAAGCCCAAAATATATAGTTCCAAATTGGCCTTTTCCTATACATTTTTGTATTTCATACTTTTTTAGCGCGTTTTCATTATTTGTAGTCATTCTAAAATATACTTAGAAAAATGAATATCGAATTAATACTTATTATAGTAAAAATTATATATTATTTATATTAAATATAAATTTTCATAATAATTTCATATAATTTTATATAATCATGTCCGACAACGATGGAGATGATTTAGAGAATAAAGTAGAAAATTCAGGAGAAAACATATCAATAAGCAACAATATAGACGATAATGCTAGTATTAGTACTATAACAATAGATATATCTGGAAATATAGAAGAAAATAATGAAAATAATGAAGAAGATAATGAAAAAGAAGAAGAAGATGAAGAAGATAATGCAAACAAAGAAAAAGAAGAAGATGAGGAAGAAGATAATGCAAACAAAGAAGAAGATGAGGAAGAAGATAATGCAAACAAAGAAGAAGATGAGGAAGAAGATAATGCAAATGAAGAGGAAGATGAAAAAAGTATAAATACAGCAATTACAAGAGAAACAAGAAGTATTAAAAATAATAAATTTGGAAAAGGTGACAGAATAGAAGGTAATTTTAGAGGACGTGGTCGATGGTTTAAAGCAAAAGTAAATAAAGTAAACAGAAATAATACATACAATATAGATTATGATGATGGAGAAAGAGAAAATAATGTAGAAGAAGAAAATATACGTATACAAAGGAGTAATGTTGATTATTCAGATGATAGTTACAGTGAACGTCTCGATGAAGGAACAAAGGTGGAGGGCCAATATCGTGGTCGCGGCAAGTGGTACCCCGGTGTGATTGATTGCAAGCGCGCCAACGGTACGTTTGACATATATTATGACGATGGTGAGCGCGAAATCGGTGTGGATAGTAACATGATTCGCCTGAGAGATTCTCACTCATCTCCTAGGAGAATGTCAGAAGGGGTAAAGGTAGAAGTAAATTATAGAGGAAAGGGAAGATGGTTTCCAGGTAGAATTTTACGTGTTCGTGAAAATGGAACTTATGATGTAGAATTTGAAGATGGAGATAGAGAGATGAATATAGAAGAATACAATATACGATTATTAGGAGAAGAAACACGAAGACCATATAATAATCGAAGAATAGTAGAAGGTATGAGAGTAGAAGGAAATTATAGAGGAAAGGGAAGATGGTATCCAGGTAAAATTGCACGTATTCGTGCAAATGGAACATATGATATAAATTATGATGATGGAGAACGTGAATTGGGAATAGATATAAATAATATAAAAGTAACGGACGAAGAACCATTTTTTGTTATTTGTGACAAGTGTCGTAATCAACAACAAATTCCAAGTTCCAAACCAAATTATGTTCTTTGTAGTAGTTGTCGAACGAGAATAAAAACGCCATATGCACCAAGAGAAACGATGGAAGAGGTAGAAGAGAAAAAAAGAAAAGAAGAAGAAGAAAAATTAGAAAATATGCACAAAACAGAATTTAATAGAAATTTGGATGATGTAGAAAATAAAACAATTAAAAAAGATACATTAATGAGATTAGTACGTTCATTTGAATATAATATAGAGAAGCCTTTATCGGTAGATGAAAAGAATATGGCAGATAAAACAATAAAAAATCAATATTTTTATGATTATGTAACGGAGTTGGGTGACAATATACCATTTATTGAATATTTTTATATAATAAAGCATTTGGAAAATAATTATAAAAGTAATAGTAAAAAAATATTGGAGGCGGCAGAAAAGAATGTAGAAGCACAAATTATGCAAAAACAAGAAGAAAATAGATTGCAACAAATAGAACAAAATATGAGGAACAAGCAACGTAACGTAGATACATTAAATCAAGATATAAACATTAAACGAAGAGAAGAAGAATTAAAAAATGAGGAACAGTTGAATCAATATTTTATAGATATGCATTTAGAACAAAGGAAAAAAGAGGAAAAGTTAAGAGAAGCAGAAAATGAAATAGAAATAGAACGAAGATTTTTAAGAATAAAAGAACAGAAAAAAGATTTATATTTTCAAACTAAAATGTTAGATTATGACGATGAAATGGATTTATATGATATAAATACATTTAATCGTTATAGTAGTTGTTGTAATTATTTTTGTAAACAAACAATAATAGATGATTTTGATAAAATATATGAGTTAATAATAAATCTACCATCGTTGACAACATATGAAAAGAATTTAATATTAATAAGATTTAAGGCAATATTGACATATTGTGAAAAAAATTATAATGTAGTATCAAAATTATATAACATATCCAGAACGGTTTTAATGACGTGCTCTATTGTAAATCCAGCATTATTGTCGATAAACAATGATGCAAACAATCCAAATTATGTAGTAATATATTGGGTAGTATGGTGTTCTCAAATATTAGTAAGTTTAATAACAGGATATACAGGAATATTTAAATGGGATAAAAAAAATCTAATATTTAATGCTTACAAGACAAAAATAAATCAAGAAATATGGTTATATATAGAATTATCTGGCACACATTATAAAAAAATTAATAATAGTGAAGAATATAGTGAATATGGAGAATGTAATCATGCGATTTATTTAAATAAATTTTTAACTCGATTAGAAATGTTTTATACGCAATTAAAATGTTCTGAATTAGAAATAGAATCGAAAAAGGATGATGATAAAGGAACAGGTAGTAATGTCAGTGGTGGCGGAAATTCACGAGATGAAGTAAGAAAAGCACAAGAATTGTTAAAAGCAAGATCAACAACAAGAAGATAAAGACTAAATATATATATAATATAATATAATGGCAACAAATGATGAAGTAAAAGAGATATTTGAAGCAGCAATGAAAGATCCAAGTTTATTGTCAACAATAAATATTGAAAGTTTAATAGATAATATAGAGAATGATGCAAATAATTATTTGGAAGAGAAAACAATGGAAATGATAAATAATGATATATTTAATATTATAAAAAATATATCAATAAGCATCGAAGATAAAAAAAATTATTGCGATAAATTGATAGGATATCGAATAATAGAAGATTTACACGAATTGCACAAAGGAAAACATGTGCGCTGGATAAGAAAAAACAATGGAAAATTAACAAATGGCGGGATTATAGTAGATATAAAATTTTATAATGATGGAACACAAATATTATGTATGGGAAGTGGAAAACGGTTCATACAATATAAATATGATGATTGTATTACTTTTCAAAAGATGTCCGAGGCAGAACAATTAATAGTAATGGCATATGAATACACAAATAAATAAATTATTTTTTATATTTTCTTCTTGTGAAATTATTGATATATTTTTTTACCTTTTTCGTAGATTCTTTTTTTTTCGTTAATAAAAAGAATTCTTTAATATGATACATAATTCGTTTTGATAATTTATCTTGCGCCAACATAAATTTTTCTGTTCGTTTATTTTGTTTACAGTAAGTTTTAGAATTAATGCATGCAATTAAGAACGAATCGGTAATTTGGTTTTTATATGGGGTCAATAGTGGCATTAGTTTAGAAGAAAATAAACGGTCTAATATATTGTAAGTAGATAACCTATGAAAATAGGGTTTTGGCTGAATATAATAAATTTTATCTTTTTTCATTTCGTTAAAATTAGAGTTATCAATAAAACAAATGGATGTTTTTTCAGGTAAAAGTGTGCAATTTATTAAATCATTATGTGTTTTTTCGTGAGATGTTCTGCCTACCTGAACAACGTGATTATTAATTTTAAACGCATAAATAATTTGATCAAATAATATATCTACTTTTGTTATTTTTTTAGTAAGATATTCTACAATATAATTGACAATTTGACTAGGACTTTGATTATTGGTATATAAATATAATTTATGAAAATGATTAGTTTTCTTTTTTTTATAAATAAATGTTAAAATTTTTATAATATTTGTTCGTAAAAATTCTGGGTAAATTTCTAATAAATCAAATATATGAATCGCATTTTGGGTTTCAATAATTTCCTGCAATGTTTTCCATAAAATATCCAAATCAGAAAAAGAACCTAGCGTTTCATCTAAATCAAATACAAGCACTTTTTCGTTTCTATTCTTTTTTAAATTGGTGCCCTTGTATATTTCAACGCAGTCTTCTTTTATATAATTAAATTGGGCCATATATAATAATTATATTTTATAAATTATACGATTTTTTTGATAGTTTTTAATCAATTATAAAATAATATCATTATTATTATTTTATATATATTTATTATTTTCCAGTAGAACCAAAACCCCCGTCTCCTCTTTCTGTGGTTGATAATTCAGATTCATCAACAATAACTACGTAAATAGGCTTTAGTGTAGGATCACAAATTTGTACTAATCTACTATTAGCAGAAACAGTATAACTATCTGTTTCATCAAAGTACATAGAACGCATAGCAATTTTCAAATTACCTCTATATCCAGAGTCAATAATACCAGTATGATTCGCAAGCATTAAAGGTGTTTTTGAAATACTAGAACGGGGATACAAATAAAACGGAAGAGTTTTGTGTGAAGATTTGGAAACGTTATAAGTAACAAGTTCAGCCTTAACGCCCAAATCAATCATTTTCGTTTTGAAAACAATATCAAATGAAACGTCAGTAGGAGTTAATAAATCAAATCCAGAATCCATAAATTTTTTTGTTTTAAAATTCTCATTATGTTTTGAAACGTGTTGTTCATAATCTGCGACAATAGATTTATCAATAATAGCAAGTTTTAAAATAGAAAAATCATCACTTGAAGATGGATAACAGAATTTCAAGAAATTAAAAGTAGACATCGTCAAATTGGACATTATAAAATATAGAATATAAATAACTTTATTACAGTTCAAAAAATATTTAATATTATAGATGAGCAGTCTTATATTCTTTCCAAGAAATAGGTTTTCCTACACTAGGTGCAGGTTCACTATCATTTTCGGCATTTAAATTATCTCCGCGTTTTAATGCACTATCCACGTATAATTCTTTTAACACTTTACCAACCATAACGGAACCTTCATGTTGATTTACTTTTCCATCTTCGATAAGTTTTAAAACAATTAATAGTTTAGTCATAATTTCAAGGTCAAGTTCATCTTTCATCAGACGATTAAAAATATCAGTATAACTATTAAATAAAAATGGACTAACCGCTTTGGCTTGTTCAATATATTCAATTTCATTCGTATGTTTTAATGTTGTATTTGCTTTTTTGAATGTATCAAGTTTTCGTAAATTATCTCGAATGATGATGCTGTGTTTTAGTTCTCTAATTTGGTCAGTATTGTCATCACATTCAGATTCATTAATCATTTTTTGTAAATTTAGTTTTTCATGTTCGGTTAATCCAGACATATAAATAAATGAATGTATTTGTATTTATGTTTGTTTTATTATAAAGACATTTAGTAATTTTTATGAAAAATGAGTAAGTTATTATCTTCGTAGTATGTATAAAAATGAAGATTACGCTTTTTAATGTATTAATCATTATTCTATTCATTTTGGTAATAGTTAGCGCAAGTATGTTATCTTGTTCTAATTTTAAACCACACCACGCTGATAACATTTTTAAGAAGCATTCTGATGTCGAAGGATTTTCTAACAATCGTGATATGTTAGATTATACAAGTAAGGGCGACAACAAGATGGTGGATACAAACAAGCAATACTTAATGAATCAACCAGATGCTGAATGCAAAAAGGTATTTGGGTTTGACGGTTTGTACTGCACCCCTGAAAATGGTGGTAATAAGTTAGATAAGATTGGTTCAAGTCAAGGAAATGCCAACTGTGTAGGTAAGAGTTCCGGATTATCCAACTCTATGGGTGGATTATGTTTGGATGATAACCAAAAGAAATTGTTATCTACTCGCGGCGGAAATATGACGGCTGATTGCGATGATGTTGGAAAGTAAATTGCATAAAATTGATGATATTTGTTATTTATTATGAATAACAAATAATAATTATGAGTTATAATCAACTTAATAGTAAAGACATGTCTGTTTTATTTTCAGAAAATAGCAACTGGACAGATATATGTGAAGAATGTAATGAGAAAAAACAAATAGTATTGTGTAATAAATGTGGAGGAGGTGTTTGTCAAAATGATGATTGTTCAGTTTTATTTCCGCATTATAATAATACATTATTTGTAATTTGTAACCATTGTTGTGATGAAATATTTGATAAATTTAAATTGATGATAGATTTTACCAAAATTAAATTATTAAAAAATAAAATTAAAACAAAAAAAACGAAAACAATGACAAAGACAATGACAATGAAAGCAACAATAAAACCTACAAAAATTAATTGAGTATAACCACTCTTTGATAAACAGAGCAACCGATAAAGTCTTCGGGTTTAAAATCAAAAGTAGAAATTTGATTATTATTATTATCTGAAATAATAGATAATTTAACGGTATTGTTTTGCATGTAAATATTTTTTAATGGATATGAAAAATCACCAACATGCAATTTCCAAATTTCTTTTAATTCACTATCTAAATTAAATAACAAAAAATTACATATAAATTCAGCATTAATAGTAAGAAGGCAAATGTCACAGTAACAAATTTGTTGGCTTTTTTCAACATCAATATCGATATAATCATAAACTATATTATGATTACATTTTGTAAAAACAAGACTACAAGTATGCATATATAAATTTTGGAATTGTAGTGAACGATTTTTTGCAGGTATTTCTTCCAAAGAGTTTTTTGATTTAATTAATTGTTCAAGTTCGTTCATTAAAAAATTAATTAAATTACATTTAAATAAGTTATTAAATATACATTGCAAGAACACTCTGATTAACGCGTTCCTCATTCTTAATAAAGATATCTACGTGCTCTTTTGTAACAGTGAATGGAAATTTCACATCGATTTTCATATCTTCCTTGAACATATCTGAATCTGTTTTTACGAGTCGGAACAAATTAAGTTTTGTATGGATGATTTCCAAACATCTTTTCAGGTTTCTAACACCTTGTTCCTTTTGTGTCAAAACTTCATTTGAATTGATGTAATCAATAGTAGAATCAGGAATAATAACTTCGTCTTCTGTAAAGTTCACTTGTTCACGTATCTTCGGAAGAAGGTGATTTCTTGCAATAACAAGTTTATCCTTGTTTTCATATCCTTTTGTTTGGATACGATACATTCTATCTCTAAGAATAGGATTCACTTTACTCTCATCGTTGTAACTAAAGATGAATAAGCACTTGCTCAAATCAAAACTCACTTCTGAAAAGTATTTATCGTGGAATTCACTATTCTGTGTAGTATCTGTTAGATGAGTAAGAATACCAATAATTTCCTCACCCTTTGGTGTATCACTAATCTTATCCAATTCATCAAAGTAAATAATAGGATTCATGCATTTACTATCAATAAGAATTTGCACAATTTTACCCCAAGTGCTACCCTCATATGTATAAGAGTGTCCTTCCAAGAAACTACTATCGCCGTTACCACCGAGTGCAATAAATGAGAATTCGCGTCCAAGAATTTTACTAATTCCTTCCTTAACTAGCGTAGTCTTGCCTGTTCCCATTGGACCCTTAATAGCAATAGCAGTTCCCATCGCTGATGGATTAGAGATCCATTGTCCCATCAATTGCATAATTTGAAGTTTAGCATCATTTAGTCCATATGCACACTTGTCAAGAGATTGTTTTGCAGTCTCCATAAATGCGTTGCTAACTTCAATTCCATCATTCATTTTAATAGATAGGTTACGATAAATTCCAAACGGAATCTTCATAAAAGTATCAACCCAGTGCTTAATTTTGTAGTATTCTGGATCACCTGGTTCCATATTTCTCAAAACATTCAATCTTTGCATAGCGACTGCTTTAAATGTCGCCGGTATATTAGTATCCAGTAGAGCAAGACGATAAGGTTTATCAATATTAATGTGTTTATTAATAACCTTTAGTTCTTTCATAACACGCAATTGTTCTTTGTTAGAAAGTTTCTTTTTAAAATAATCAACTTCATTTTCTCTCTTCTTGTCACGATGAATTAGTTTGTGATACGTCTTGGCATTCTTGTTTCTGGCCCTTTTTATCAACTTCATAATAGATTTTTTGCAATCAGCCACCGCCTTCTTGAGAACGCGACTGTTAGGGCGTTTAGTAAGTTGTGCACTAAGTGTTTTCTTTGTTTCAATTAAATCCAAATATTCTTGTTCAACATCAGTAAGTTCTACTTCCGCTTCTTCCTCCTCTTCCTTTTTCTTTGACTTTTTCTTTTTCTTAAAAGGTTCGTTATTTTCTTCATTATTAGAGTTATTTTCAAAAGTTTCCTTCATAAACATTTTTTCATCATCACTGTCGCAATCAGCATTATCATCAATATATTCGTCTTCTTGGCCTTCATCTCCACCAAGCAAGAGGATACTATATGTTTGTTCTGCTTCTTCGTCATCATCTTCATCTTCCTCTTCGTAATCGCTATCTTCTTCTTCGTCGCTATCTTCCTCTTCGTCACTATCTTCCTCTTCATCACTATCTTCCTCTCCAAGTGACTCTTCATAATCGCTTTCTTCTTCTGATTCGTCGTATTCACTTTCATCTTCACTCATTGCCTTTTTGTTTTTTTTTCTGCGTAAATTTTTAGTTTTAGAATTTTTTTTGAGTGTATTTTTCTTACTTTTAGATTCCTTTTTCGTCTTTTCGGACATATATTTAGATGGAAACATTTGAGAAATCACCTTTTTAATTTTTTTCATGTCCGTTTTGGTAATATCCTCATCTTGAGAATCTTCGTCTTCATCGGATCTTCTTTTTTTTAACTTTTTAGATTTAGGTGGTATGTATAAATAATCAGATTCTTCACTACTTGATGTATCTGATACTGTTTCATAACCATCGTCAGAAGATGAATTGTTAGGATCTTCAGCTACCTTACGTTTCATCTTCTTATTTTGTTGCTTCTTGTTGTCCTTATTTCTGTTAGTCGTCATTGCGATTGGTATAATATGCTATTAAAATATAATGAATTATTAAGTCAATTTTATGCAAAAATAGGTGTTTATCAAAGAATAAAGAATATAAAAATTGATTATCCAAAATTAATTATATAAATACTATATTATAGTATATTATAGTAATGTCATATTCAACAGGCACAAACAAAAAGATGTCTACATCTAAAATCATTGGTGTGCAATTTAGTATGTTATCTCCAGAAGAAATCCGTAAAAATTCAGTAGTGCAGATATCGTCTCGTGATACATATATAAATAATAAACCAGTAGTAGGTGGGTTATTTGATCCAAGAATGGGTGTATTGGAGCCAGGTATTATTTGTCCTACTGATGGATATACTTATATAGATACTCCTGGATATTTTGGACACATTGAGTTAGCAAGACCAGTATTTTACGTGCAGCATATAAAAGAGATTATTAAAATAACAAAATGTATTTGTTTTAAGTGTAGTAAATTACTGATAAATAAAAATCAACATAAACATATATTAGATTATAGCCCCGAAAAAAGATGGAGTTATATTTGTAGTCAACGCGCTATATCAAGATGTGGCGAGCATTCAGATGATGGTTGTGGGTGTTTACAACCAACCAAAATTAAGTTAGAAGGATTTGCTACAATTTTGGCCACTCTTGAATATCAATCAGATGAAAATAATGAAAAGATCGCAAAGATAACAGAACTTACGCCAGAATTTTTACTTAGACAGTTTAAGCGTATTTCAGACGAAGATATTACATTTATGGGGTTTAGTCCAGTATGGTCAAGGCCGGAATGGATGATATGTCAAGTATTGGCTGTAGCACCACCATCAGTAAGACCGTCTGTAAAACATGATGCCCAACAAAGAAGTGAAGATGATTTAACGCATATTTACAGTAGTATAATAAAAAATAATACTGATTTAGCAGAAAAAATAGCAAATAATGCGAATCCAAATGTGATTAAACAATTGATAGAGACTTTGCAATATTTAACGGCAATGATTGTAAATAATAAAATCAAAGGTGCAGAGCCAATGGCACAACGTTCGGGAAGAACGATGAACTGTATAATGAGTAGATTAAATAGTAAAAATGGACGTATTCGTGGTAATCTAATGGGAAAACGTGTAGATTTTAGTGCACGTTCTGTAATTACGGGTGATCCTAATTTGTCAATCAGACAATTAGGTGTTCCAATGAAGATAGCAATGAATATTACAAAACCAGTAAAAGTAAATAAAAGAAATCGTGATTTCTTGATGAAGTTAATTCAAAATGGTCCTGACAAATACCCAGGAGCAAAGATATTGGAGAAAAAGAACGGCGAGAACATTACGTTGCGATATGTAGATAGAAATTCAGTTCAGTTAATGGATGGAGATATTGTGCATAGACATATGATGGATGGAGATGCAGTGCTTTTTAACAGACAACCCAGTCTTCATAGAATGAGTATGATGTGTCATATTGTAAAGATTATGAAGCGCGGCGATACATTTAGAATGAATGTAGGTGATACAAAGCCTTACAATGCAGATTTTGATGGCGATGAAATGAATATGCATATGCCACAGAATGTATTGGCAGAAACAGAATTGAAACATTTGGCAGCAATTCCATATCAAATGATTAGTCCTGCAGGAAATTCTCCTATTATTGGTATTTATCAGGATTCAATGTTGGGGTCGTATCGTTTTACAAGACCAAATTTGAAATTTAATAAGCGAGATGCAATGAATTTATTGATGATGTTTAAACACGTAGACACAAAACAACTATCAGAAAATAAAGAAATAAGTAGTTTTGATATATTGTCACAAATATTGCCTGCAATTACATTGAAGTATAAAACTGCTTTGTACTCAGAAGACGAAGAGGATTATAATTTGTCAAATAATGTATTAGAAATCGTGAATGGTAAGTATGAGAGAGGACAATTGGAAAAGAAGGTTTTAGGTTCTACGACAAAAGGAATTATTCATCGTATATATAACGATTTTGGAAATATGCAAGCATCAGATTTTATTGATGATTTACAGAATGTAATTACTGAATATATGAAGACAAGTTCGTTTAGTGTAGGAATTAGTGATTTGATTGCTAATAAAAAGACTCAAGATAGTATTATTCATGCAATTACCACACAAAAACAGGAGGTGCAGTCTATTATTGAACAAGTCCATTTGGGAACATTTGAGAATAATACTTCTCATTCTAATAATATGCATTTTGAAACGAATATTAATCAAGTATTAAATAAGGCAACCGAGCAAGCAGGAAAGATTGGTAGAACATCATTGAGTAAAAATAATCGTTTCTTGATGATTGTAAATTCGGGTTCAAAAGGTAATCTAATTAATATTTCACAGATGATTTCTTGTTTGGGTCAAACAAATGTAGACGGAAAGCGTATTCCATATGGATTTGAAAATAGAACATTACCTCATTTCAATAAATTTGACGATAGCCCAGGAGCAAGAGGATTTATTGAGAATTCTTATATTTCTGGATTAACCGCACCTGAATTATTCTTCCATGCAATGGGTGGTCGTATTGGTTTGATTGATACAGCAGTAAAAACTTCACAAACTGGTTATATTCAAAGAAGATTAATTAAAGGTCTTGAAGATATTAAAGTTGAATATGATATGACTGTAAGAAACAATAAAGGTAAGATTATCCAATTTAATTATGGCGATGACAATTTTGATTCCACAAAAACAGAGAATCAATCCATCGCATTGGTAAGTATGAGTATTGAAGATATTTATTTGCATTATGATATAGTTGGTTCTACAGAATTGGTAAGTTTGTTTACAAAGGGGACTGCAACTAGATATAAAAAACAAAAAGCAACTCTACAAAAGAAATGCGCGGAATACATAAAAAATACGATTGAATCGAGAGATAATATCGTTCTTAAAATATTTAAAACTACAGATGAAAATTGTATAAGGATGCCAGTGTCATTTCAAAACGCTATTGTCAATATTCAAGGACAGTTGAATTTGAATAGTAATTCACTTGTGGATATTACACCATTGGAGGTATTTGAATTGACGGAAAGTTATATGGAAAAAATTAAAAAGATGTCTTATTGTCCTCCTACAAAGCTATTTGATATTTTATACCACTTTTATTTGAATCCAAAAGATTTGATAACAAAGAAGCGATTTCATAGAAAGGGAGTAATCATGTTGCTTGAATCAATTGTATTGAAATATAAACAAGCACTTGTTCATCCTGGAGAAATGGTAGGTGTAATTGCAGGACAATCAATTGGTGAACCAACGACACAATTAACATTGAATACGTTTCACTTGTCAGGTGTAGCATCCAAGTCAAATGTAACTCGTGGTGTGCCAAGAATTGAAGAGATTTTGAGATTAACGAAAAATCCAAAGAATCCTTCACTTACTATTCATATGAGAGATTTTGAAGAAACAAACCAAGATAAGGCAAGTCAATACGCAAATATGTTAGAACATACAAAATTGGTAGATGTGATTAAAAATATAAATATTTGTTTTGATCCAAAAGAAGATGTTAGTGGCATAGATGACGATACAGAATTATTGAAACAATATTCTGAATTTGAGAAAATGATAGATGAAAGTATTGAAGAAGAACTAAATTGCAATGCAGCCGCAGGTAAATCAAAATGGATTATTCGTATGGAGTTTGACCCAGAAACCTTGTTGGAAAAGAACATAACAATGGATGATATACATTTTGCAATTAATAGTAGTTATGGAAGTGATATTACGTGTGTATATAGTGATTTTAATTCAAGTAATTTAATATTCCGTATTCGATTGAATAATTCTGTAATTACAAAAAGTAGAAAGCAAAGAGGAATTACAGATACACTTGACCAATCAGATGAAATTTATATGTTAAAGAACTTTCAGGATATATTATTAAATAATATTGTATTGCGGGGTGTATCTGGTATAGTAAATGTAATCCCAAGAAAAATAACTAATTCTGTTCACAAAACAGAAAGTAAGTTTGTTCAAGATGATATTTGGGTTTTGGATACAACAGGAACTAATTTGTTGGAGATTCTATCATCTGACTTTATTGATGTAAAAAGAACATTCAGTAATGACATTAAAGAGGTATTCAATGTGTTAGGTATTGAAGCCGCAAGACAAGTATTGTATAATGAATTGATGGAGGTAATGGATTTTAGTGGTGTATATATTAATTATCATCATGTAAGTGTATTGTGTGATAGGATGACATCAAATCATAATATGGTAGCAATATTCCGTTCGGGTATATTGAATGATGATATTGGCCCTATTTCAAAGTCTACATTTGAGGTGCATACAGAAGTATTATTGGATGCTTCGAGACACGCAGATTTTGACCATATGCGCGGCGTATCTGCAAATGTAATGATGGGACAATTGGGAACTTATGGTACAGGATCATTTAATTTAGTAATGGATATAGATTCTATGAAAAACATTGAGGCGGATAGTGTAGAAAGGACGGAAGTGGAAACAGAAATTGACAGTATGTTTGGTGGTTTGGAAGATGCAAATGATGAATGTTCAAAGTATAATATAGAAATTAAAAATAATATGTCTTCGATTAAACAAGCAGAAACAGGCGAATGTGATGATGAATATGATATAGGGTTTTAAACAATATAAAAAAAAGATATGTAAAATAATTGTGTATAAGACACAATCCGGGTTTAGCTCAGTTGGCAGAGCATTTGACTGTAGTAGTTTGTAGTTATCAAAGGGTCACCTGTTCGAATCAGGTAATCCGGAATTATAATAAAATACTTTTTTTATTATAATTTAAATTTTGATCTTCAAATCTAATTTGTAAGAAAGCAAATATTTTTCCAAGTCTTGTTTGATAAAAGTAACATTATCAATATTATTAATTTTCATTTTTGCTTCAATAATAGTAAATGAAGAAGGTGTAGAGTCACGTGGTTTTAATGGTTTTGAATAAACAAATACATATTCGTCAACGGTTGGGTCTCCGCCAAGTATTAAATAATTAGACTCGAGTTGCATAGTAGCATATTTTTGATCACTATATAAGACAACCGGTAAATTAAGATGATTGCAAAATACCCATAAATCAAAATGAGTAATAGTATAACTATCATTCATGATCATTGTATCAAATGTAATCGAATTTTTTGTAATTTTTGATATAAATAATCTTTTGGTTTGTTTGGATAAAATATTATATACTACATTTTTGAAAAATACATTTTCAAATAATTTATTATATGCAGTGACAAGTGTTTTTTTAATAAATAATAAATTTTCTTCCTTATTTTGTATAGTCTTCATACTATAAATTAAGGGGAAAAAACTGCAAACAGGGGAATTGTGTAAAACCATTTCTTTATGATCTTTATTAAAAATATTATTCCAGTTTGTTTTTTTAGTGACGGATCGTTCTTCCTTTTTACATTCCTTTGAAAAAGATGAATATTTAAAAAACACTTCGGTTGAAATTTGTTCATCAATAGACAGAGTTTTTCGTGTATTTTTATTTGTATTTGAAGTAGCATATTCAAAAGGAATATTTTGCACATATTTATTTTCATTTTGTAATGATGTTTCGTAGAATTCTTCAGTCAAATGACTATTTAATAATAACATTTCATCATCTTCTATAGAATAGTCTACATTCATCAGTTTGGTATAAAATGGATTAAACAAATAATTTTTAATGCGATTATTTCTAATAATCTCATCTGACAAACGGACAAAATAGATAATTTCGTTTGGTTCGTTTGTAATTAAATTGTTTTCAGGAATACACAACATATTATCATTATGAAGACATAATCCGTGTTTATTATTAAATTCCATCGTATTTTTACTATATAATAACTTCAAAGTTTCTTCATCAAAATCAACAAAATTAACAGAATTCAATAATAGTTTTTGAAGCAATGTTTTTATTTTTTTCAGTTTTATTTCATAAATAAGGTCTTTCGATTTTGAAATATATTCCAATTGGTCTGCATCTACACTATTCATTAAGTTGTTCAACTCATCTTTTAATTTGTGTCGAAATTGCAAATAAAATTTAGTTTCTAAATGAATATTTCTTGTGACAAGTTCCCTTTCTTCGTCAATTTTTGTCGATGTTGTCAATGCTTTATCAATATCGTAATAATTAGAATAACTGGTTGTCTTTATGGTTTTAATACCATCTTCCATTAAGTTTTGTTGTGGTTCAGAAATAGATATAAATTGGTTTGTTTCTGTAATTATTCCAACAATAAGTCCATCTTCTTCTAATTTTGCAATCGGATTACATAAAATTTTTCCGTTTGTTCTACTATTTATCATTTTAAGATTTGTAACTGTTTCTGTATAACTAAGCCATTCAACATTATCAATAAACTCAATTGGTAAATTTTCTAATTCAGTGGATGGTTTACACGGTAAGAAAATATGTTTAGTTTCATCAATTTGAGATACAATTAGTCCAATAATCCTATTTCTGTAATTTTTGATTTGCTTATGAATAGCAAAATTAATCGTTTCTAATTCATTGTATAATTGTTGAAGGGAAATATTTTCTTTGTAGGTATATATTTTATTTTTATTATTAGGTTTACAATATTTATTCATTGTATTTTTAATGTTATTGAATATAGGCGTTAATTTGGAAGGTGTGTTATCTCTATAAAATATTTTGATAGCACCGGTTTTTGTAGATGATTTATCAGTTTTTGTTGAACCATATATATAGATTGGTTCGTAGTATTCTTTATTTTTCAAAATTAACACAGTTCCTTTATTTGAATCAAACAATAAATCGGAATATGCATTTGTGGGACATAGTAGGGTAATATTATCTCTTTTATCGTTATCTTCTACTTCCATAATAACAATATTTAATCCATTTTCAAATAAATTGGTATTAGGGGAACTAACTATATCCCATAAGAAAACATGATCAATAATGGAATCATCATCATTTAAGAAATTAATAAAATTTTTATAAGAAGAAATGGTGAATTTCAAAGTATTGTATTGGGCAGGTTCATTTAAATCCGTAGATTTGTATAGGTCTGTGTTTTTAAACTTTTCAACTTCAATGTCAGAAACATTTACTTTTTTGGGTTGAAATAACGATGTTAAATTGCCATTTTGAAGGGTTCTATAAATATCAAGAGAAATGTTTTTGGATATTATTTTTTTCATTTCTTTAATAGAAGGAACATCTATATTATTATGAAAGGTGTATAAATCGGCAATACATGCTATAAAAGATTGTTTGTTTGATTTTTCTACTCCATATCGCAATAGTGGTGTTTCATTTTTCTTAATATAAGTATCATTTGTAGGATCTAATGTAATAGAGTTATTGATTTGTAAAAAAAGTTCTACAGATAAAGGTATAAATCCCCATCTATTTTGCGGTATAGGGGTTCTTTCAATACTTAAAATATTAGAATAGTTACGTGTGATAATATTTTTATCGACTTTTTCTCCATATATTAGTTTTGAATTTCCTTGGGATATATCCTCATCTTTAATATTTAATTCATTTCTACGTTGGTTTTGTTTTGCACCAAAAGGATTTTTGAAACAACAAGGTACACCGGTATTGTTATTGGATTTTGATTTATCAAGAAAGCCAGGATTATAATGAATATAATTGCCCTCGCTATCTTTATGTTGTCTATCATCTGTAAATTCATATATATAGTGTCCTTCTGGTATTTTATTTTTTTGTGAAGAAGGTATTATTTTACCTCCACATTCTCCATTTTTAACTTGTTCTTCTGTCATAGGTTTATTAGTAGATAAACACCAATAACGTGGACACATATACCAATAAGGTTTATTTGGGTCAGATCCATATTTTATAGAAATTCCGTATGCATTTTTTGCATTTTCATCTTGATCTATTAAATCCTTTTCTTCTTGTGTAAGGATGACAGGTTGTCGATTTGACTGAGCTGGACATATTTTTGCAAAAGCACCGTCAGTTGCTTGTATAAAAATGGTAGGTTCCAATCGTTTTAATTTATTATAAAAAATATTTCCTGCGCCTTTATCAGTTTTTACACCTCCCATTAAAAGGCCTCCATCATCATCTTCATCTTCATCATCATCATCTAATAAAACGGTATTTTTTTCAAAGTTTTCTTCGGGCGTATCTTCTTTCTCTTCATCAGAAACATATTCTTCGTCTTCATCGCCCTCGTCGTCAAAAAATATTCCATCATTATCATCTTGTTCTTCAAGTATATCTAATGGTTTATCAGAAACATCATTAATTTGTTGCGTAATAACTAAGTTTTGTGTTTCGGGTTCTCTTTTTGCTTTGCTTTCTTCTTTTTTAAGTTTATCGATTTCAGTGTCTTTAATATTTAAATCTTTTTTGAACTGAGATAATTTTATAAAGGAGTCAATATATATTTTAATAGAATCTAAGTAATGAAATGAGTTAATATCAAATATTTCAAATTCAATATAATTCTCAATGTCATAATTAGTTAAAACAGTGCTAAATCCGGGGTTATCTGCGATATCAACATTTTTATTGATGAAAGTGCCATTAATTCTTGTGCATTCATTCAAATATTTAACGATGTTCTCATTTGCTTCTTCTTCTGATATACCAAAATTGACAGAAATAAGTTCAACAATGGTTTTGATATTAACGTTTTGCTTGTACATTTGATTTATTTGAGCATTCATTTCATTCATTTCAATATAATTCTCAACTCGCTTGTATTTAAGACTGGTTTTATTAGTATCTAATTCAATAATATTAAAAACTGAATTTAACATTTTCATATCTGTAGTTTTTAATGATTTATTTGAAGATATTGTAGAAACATAGTTAAGTTTGTTTGTTTCAAGTAAATGTGAGTCAAGGTTCTCAAAGAGTGATATTTTATTATTGGCTTGTAAGAAAAAATTTATGTCGATGATAATTGGGTTGATAGTATCTGCAACAATAGTTTCAACCATTTTTTTGTCAACAAGAATTGGAAATGTTATATGAATATTAATGTTACCGTTTTGAGATATGTTATAAAACAAGTGAAATGGTTTATCTTTTATTTTTTTTTCAACAACAATAAGAATATATTTGATACTGTTATGTGGATGTTTGTTAAAATTAGATATTAAACTTTTGGAAAGATAGGGAACTTTAGTGCCGTTATTTGCATATCCACTACTATACAATCTATACAATTCTTCTTTTTTAAAGCCAGGTTTATACTTAATAAAAGGTCTTTCCTGTGTGCTATGTAATTGTTTAAAGATATTATCAAGAGGCAATTGTAATTTAATTTCAGGATATAACGTAACCGATACTAATTTAATACCTTGCTGAATATAAGGAACAACAATATCATTTTTAGAATAAATAGAGTATAATGTATCAATTTGTGTATCCGAAATTTTATTTAATGTTTTTTTAGAGTTTTCAATAAGTTTGATAGACTCTTTTTTTAACATGGACAACGAAAACACATTTTTATTGTAAAGAAAGGGATAATACCGAGAGATTGTATTTTTTTCATTGATTCCGCGTGTATTCATATATTCTAGTACATCTCGAGCAAGACATACGAAAATAGTATTATTTTTGAGTTTTTTGTATGATAAAAGTAACGAGTTCTCAAATGTATGTAAAATATTATTAGGATTATCTTGATATGCAGATTCATTGTTAGGTAAGCAGTGAAAAGGATTTGCAGAAAATAATAAATCAGTAACATTTTCAAATTTGTGACCAATAGGAATATCAATTTGTTTTGTAGTATTATGTAATTTTAATTCTTGTTCAATATCTTTATAAAGATAGAATGCTTTATCGAGTTCACCTAAATTTTTAGTACGAGTTTCATTATCGAGAATTTTTAAATTCATAATAAGTTGTCCAAGTTGTAACTTTGTAATTCCAGAATTTTCATTTTTGAGATAGTGAAAATGTTTTTGAAAGTTAACTTTGAAATCAATAGAAGAGAACAGGTAAATTTCTTCATAGGAAAACCCTTGAAAATCGAACTGTTTTAACAATTTACGCTTGATAGTTTTGATAGTATCGTCCTTATTAATATATTGCAAAGAAGTATGAATGGGAGTGTTAAACCTTTCTAAATAATTTTTTTCTTGTTCATTGAAAATATCATTATTTAAATCAATGTCTTCATTTTTATAATTAAATACAAAAACATGCTTAGGTTCTCCATTATTATCTAAAATAATAAATTTATAAGGAGGGAGAGTATTTTGGGAAGTTTCATCCATATTGTATAAATTATATCTTATACAATATGTAAGTATTTTGTATCACAACTTATTATTTATCTTGATCTTTTAATTTACGTTGTGTGTGTAAAAAATGTGTAATCTCAGATTCTTGGACCAATCGACCATCTACATTTACATAACCAAGAAATACTTTTTGTTCTAATTCGAGAACCCGTCGCTCGAGCATATCTATTTTATTTTTATATTCAGTATAATCGCTGCTGCTAATAGTATTGCCCATTATAAATAACAACAAGATTAAATATCATAATAAGGATTATCATGTATTTTCATTCCACAATATTCTTTTGGTTCATTTTTATAATCTACTGGACTGTGGATACCTGCTTCTTTGGCGTTTTCAAGTAAAAATTTAAAATTTTCCCAGAATTCACTTTTATGTCCAATTGATTTGGTCATAACATGGGACAATTCGTGAATAGCAACAAACGTAAGTGTGCTTTCATCGATTAATTCTTCATTATTGCCTTTTTTTCGATTCAAACAAAACGCAATTTTTTCACCTTTATTTTCGCTATATGCAGTGAATTTACTTGTAGGGAGAGTTTCCATAACTTTTTGCGGATTGAATCCAGTAACAAGTCGTTTTACATTTTCCTTGTCGGGGTATTTCTCTCCCACATAATCGACTAAATCTTTGCATTTATTTGTAATTTTTGATAGTAAATTTACAGCTTGTTTTACTTTGCTTCTTTCACGAACACAATATTTATTACCATCTTGATCGGAAACAATACATTTTAATTGAAACTCGCCATAATTTTCATAAAATAAATATCCACAAATACATAATATACATATTATGACAATGTACCCTAAAATATCTCCTTTATCCATATATAGTATAATAAGACTTTGTGATAATAGTAAATTATTAATACAAAGTGTGAATATTAGATTTAAGCCTTTGCCTCTCCTAATTCAAGGGGAGTGCGGGCAAAATCGCCTTCAATGGTGCTTTGGTTCCAGGGTCCAATATCCTTCTTGCTAATAGCAGGATCGGAACGAAGTTGAAGGTTAGCGTTACGTAGAGATTGGCCAACGGTATCTAATCCGATGTGGTGACCAGCCTTTAATAAGTCAGGCATCAAGACATCGCCCTTATTGGCAGTATTAGGGTTTAAGGCAGCCCATTGGCTGTTTTCGTCGGTGGGTAACAAATCCTTAGGGTTGGCTACTTCCTTGACACTGTATCCGGAACCAGTAGCATTGTCATTAGGGACGGGTTCGGCTTCTTTATTTTCTTCTTCTTTTTTCTCTACAGCGACGTCCATATTATCGTTAATCATGGATTTGCCATTAGAATACATGACGAGAGCATACATAAGGATTATGAATACGATAAGAACAAATAGACGTTCCATAGTAAAAAACTTTTTTGCACCTGCAAGAATACCACTAAATAATTTAGAAAACATTCTGTTTATATACTAACGGTTGATATAATTTATTTGTCTTAAATTATTAAAAAAACAAAAATAGGAAACACTAAATATGTCTAAATAAAATCTCTATTCATTAATATTTTCATAATCACTATCTTCATCACTATCTGTAGTGTCTTCTAACATATATACATTTTTGATACGTTTAGCCTCTAAATAAGAAGAAAGTGCTAAATCACGTGCCACTTTTGCTTTTCGCTTTGCCTCTTTATACATTTCGTAATATACGTTATTTTTACTTTTGATAGTAAAACAATCATTTTCGTTGATTTTATCTAAAGTAAAGTTTACTTCTTCTAATTCAGGTTTTTCTGTTTCAATTTGTTCTAAATTTTCAGTAGATGTTTCGCCATCATCAGAATTGTTCTCTAAAGGTTGTGTAATTTCTTCTAAATTATTTTCATTATTTTCATTATTTTCATTATTTTCAATAAGTTTGATTTCGTTTTTGTTAGATATATCTTTTTCCTCATTTTCAATTATAATGGATTCTTCATTTTGTTCATCTACATCTTCTATTGTTACTTCTTCCTCTGTTTCTATATTTTTTGTTTCTTCCACTAAATCCATAGACTGCATATTTTCCATTATAGGTGATTCAAATTCAGGTGCAGATACAGGTGTTGATACAGGCGGTGGTGGAACTTCCGACAAAGGATAAGATGGTGTTTTTGGTTTAAATAAACATTGTTCAAAGATATTGTTGGGTTGAACTATCATCATTTGTTTTACTTCTATTTCAATTTGAAAACAAGTTGCAGAACATTTGATACCCTTTAATTCTAAAATGGTCATTACGTTTGTTTTTTCTTTAATTTCATCAATAGATACTAATTCTTCGTTTTCATTATACACTTTTAACAGTGGTTTTCCTAAATTTAATGCGACGTTTACTCTTAAATTATAATACTTACCAGACTTGAATATTTTTAATGGACTTGTAAAATATTCTTCAATATCATGAATTTCTATTTTTTCTTCAAACCATTCGGCACCTTTATCGTAAATAATTTTTTGACAACGATTTTCTATGTTTTCCATCCACTCTATAAAATCTGTGTTTTCGTTAGAGAACATTAAATCAGAATAATATTTTTTCCCTGATTTTAAGAATCCTTGTTTCATAAGACATTTTGGAGGTTGTATGTATACTGGTTTGTTTAATACTGTCATTCTCATAAAATAATTTCCACCTGGTATTTGTTGTGGTTTAGCTAAATTAAGTGTATTGAAATCAAAAGAATTATCTGTATTGAAAATACTGTCTCCCATTAAAAAATAATGTTAAAAGAATAAATTAAATATAACGCATAGTCTTCGTTTAAAATTTATATTTTAAATACGTATTCTTAATAACTTATGAAAAATATAAAACAAACTTGTATTGATTTTTTAAGCGACAGTGATACGCGAAAAGAAATGTTTGAATTTATTAAACCTATAGCAAACGATATTTACAACGAATTATATATTTATTTGTGGATAATTTGTTTTTACAGCGTTTGTTTATTTATGATAATTTTAGCCAATTTATTTTTATTATTAAAATTAATAAATAAAAAAGAGTTATACACATTGTAATGCAAATAGAATGAATTTTTATATAACGTTATTTTATATAATGAATTATTTATTCATATCTGTAAAAATTGTTGGAATTGTATTTGCTGTTTTATTTTTCTCTATATTTGGGCTACTTAATGCAAAAATACTTGATTACTTTTTCCTTGATGATATTGAGGAAGAAAAAGAAAATACCCTTTTTCAAAACATGTATAATATTTTAAAGTTAACTATTTGTGTTTCTATTCTATGTTTCTTTGGGCGAAATATAATAGAACGAATCCCTTTTATTTTTGAAAATGTTCAAGGTTTTGAATTTAAGAGACTTAAAGAAATTAAGGGAGGCTCATTATTGCTTTTCTTTTCAATCATATTTTCCTCATCATATCACAAAACAATTAAAAATTTGAAAGCATTAAAAGTATAATAATATTGCCATTATAATGAAATATTATTTTATTTGTGTATAATTTGTTTTTACAGCGTTTGTCTATATACGCTATAAATTGAATAATATATACGTACAATGTATAATGCCGTTCAATTTAGCAAAATTAGGTAAAGACGGACGTATATTAAGTAAAGAATGGAAAGATGCATTAAACCAACACAGTAAATATTCTAATAAAAATCAATATTTTAAAAACAATAATATGGATGCTTGGTATAAAAAGGAGCAAGAGATAAATACTCATTACCGTAACTTATTCAAAGCACTTGAAAAAAAGAAAAAGGAAGAAGAGAAAATAAAAGAACAAGAAAGAAAGGAAACACAAAAAATATTGGAAGAAGTCGAAAAGAAGATGAAAGAGGCTGAAGAAAAGAAAAAGGAAGAAAGAAAAAAGGCTATGAAAGAAAAAAGAGAAAAAGCAAAACAAGATTTAGCAAAACAAATACCTCGTCGTTCTTCAAGAATCGCAAAGAAAGAAAAAGCCCCTAGATGTAGTAATGGAACCCGCAGAAATAAGAAAACTGGAAATTGTGAACAAAAAAATGAGAGAAAGCGTTGTCCCAATGGCACCCGTAAAAATAAAAAGACTGGTGACTGCAATAAAATTTAAAATATTTTATAAGTCATATATATAGACATGGAAGGATACTGTGTAAAATGTAGAGGAAAATGTATAATGGAAAACCCAAAAAAAGTTACTATTGGTAAAGGTCGTGCTGCAATGAAAGGTAAATGTCCTAAGTGCGGAACTACTATGATGCGTTTTGTATCAGCCACCGCAAAGGTTGAAGAACCTAAAGAAGACAAGAAGAAAAAGTCCAAAAATAACAAGTCCAAAAAGAACAAATCTAAAAAGAACAAGTCAAATAAAAAGAAATAAATTTATCTATTATCTATTATAATGGATAAATCAATCACAACAAGAAAAGAATTAATCGATAATATCCGTAATTGGGTTTTATATGATAGTCAATTAAAAATTATTAATGAAAAGTTAAAGAAGATTCGAGAGAACAAATCAGAACTAACGAAAAATATATGCGAATATGCAAAAATGAATAACGTAAATTCTAAAATAGAAATTAGCGACGGAACATTATCATTTTGTGAAAAGAAGGAATATTCACCATTGACTTATGGGTATGTTGAAAAGTGTTTAGGAGAACTTATTGCGGATAAAGGACAAGTACAGTATATTATTAATTATATGAAGGAAAAACGAGAAATTACTATTACTAATGATATCAAGCGGAACTATTCTAAAAATTTGCAAATTAAAAATTAAATTAAAAACAAGAAATCAATATATTGTTAATATATAAATATGATTCTAGAACCATTTGACGCAAAATTATATGTATTTACTGATGATTCTAAAAAAGCTGCTTTATTAGTTAATACAATTTTAGGTGAACAATCAAAAGAAAATAACAAACATAGTAATACTACATTTGAATTGCCAAAAGAATATGAACGATTTGACGGATTAGGTGTTCCCGTTGGATTAACTTTAAACTGCAATTCAGAAAAATCTATTTATGGCGGAGGGAATTGCAATGTTAAAGAAATTGATAGTGATGTAATGAATATTGAATTATTTAATTGTTTATTTGAAAAAGTTTGTATGGGTAAATCGAAAAAGAATGTAACAAAGAAAATTCGAAAAAAATAATATAATTTGAAATTTTAAATTATATTAACGACCACATTTTATTTTTCTACCACCAGTTTGTCTTCTAGTTTTTCCTCCCTTTTTTTTAGGTTTTCTTTTACGTGTTCCAGTTGTTCCTGTAATAAATGGACTAAGCCATGATTCAAAAATATTTTCACCATCAATACGAACTTTTAATTCTTCTGTTCCTCCTGAAATACCTAACAATTTTAAATAACCACCGTCCATTCTTGCTGTATCTAATAATTTTTTACTTTTCTCAAATAACAAAGGTTGTTTTATTTTATCTAATCTTTCTTGTGTTGCTTGGTCAGGATTAGGTCCATCTTCGTATTTTTCTGAATCCAAGTAACAGAAATATAAATCTCCTAATATCGATAAATATGCTTTTATTGATTCTTCACTATCCAATGCGTCTTGCATTAGATCCAAATGTCTTGTATGTGTGTCTATTAATTGTTTATTCACTCTTTGTCTTCCATATTTTGCATGATCGTAAAAAAGTTCGTTTAATATATCATCGGCTTGGTATTTTTCTTTTGCTATTCTTATGAGATTTGATATTAACTCATTTACTTTTTCGTGACAGTCTTTATGGCAACTTATATGATCAACTATTTTTGTTTGACTAAATTTAATCATTTCTCCCGCAGACATATTTGATATTCCATTTTCGTCTTCTATAAATGCATCTGCAGGTGAACTGCTTGATTCTGCTGGTGGTGCTTCTGCTGGTTCTTCTGCTGGTTCTTCTTCATTTTGTTCCTTTGCCATCTTTTCAAGTTGTTCTTTATAATCTTCTTTAAACTTATCCGCATCTTCTTTTGCATCTTCAATAAGTTTCGTCACTTCTTCATCATCATCTCCTCCTTCTTCTTTACCATCATCACCTCCTCCTTTTTGTTTGCCTCCTTCTTTTTCTTCTTTTTCTTCTTTTTTTTTTCCTTCTTCTTCTTTTTTTTTTCCTTCTTCTTCTTTTTTTTTTCCTTCTTCTTCTTTTTCTCCATCTTCTCCTTTTCCAAGTAATTTCTTTGCTATTTCTTTAGAATTATCATCATCCTTTTTTAGGTCTTCTATTATTTTATTGATAGTTTCATCTAATCCATCTCCTTCTTCTCCTCCTTCTTCTCCTCCTTCATCTCCTTCATCTCCTCCTTCTTCATCTCCTCCTTCATCATCATTATCATCTCCTCCTTCTCCATCTCCTCCTTTTTGTTTGCCTCCTTCTGTTTCTTCTCCTTCTTCATCTCCATCTCCTTCTTCATCTCCTTCTTCA
>MDTG01363033.1_pt1 | contig 27202 bp, 62 predicted proteins | sample 811421 | NCBI WGS metagenome assembly MDTG01 (sample SAMN05326645, study PRJNA326480) | marine metagenome | isolation source: seawater | place: Pacific Ocean: South East | collected 2011
CTTTATCAAAAATATTACTGTTTACCTCTAATCCTCTACCAACAGAAATAAAACAAGTATATTTATTTGATGGTATAAATTCTAAGATAGTAACAGTTCCTGTGTCTACATTACCAATTATTTCAACAGCAGTTTTACTATCACTGATAAATCGCATAAACCCAACTTCACCATGTGATTCCAAAAAGTTTTTCTTGACTTCATCATATGTATCGGTAGTACAAGTAACTGGTTTATCAGATGTAAACACCTGAGGTAGTGTTTGTCCTTCTGGACTCTCTGGTGTTACATAATCTTCGGGCGCCGCTATTGCTACGCTCGACAGAAATGTAACAGACCATATTAGTATTAAGGCATCATATACCCATGACTGTTTGATATTCATTTCTGACCTCTCTGTAGGACTCTATAAAGTTGTCCCTTTTCTCTATGAAGAGTTGCGGTTCGTTACCCTCTACTGCCATAAGAATTACTACAGTGTCGATTGGTATGCCAGTTCTCTCTTCATACATGACTGCGTAAGCACTACCTTGTTGAAAGTAGTTTGTAATGTATTCTGCTTTCTTTGGTTTACTAGAAGTCTTAAAATCAATGATAGAAAGTCTTCCATCAAATTCAGCAATGCAATCTACACGACCAGCAGTCTTTAGAAAGTCTGAGTACAAACTCTTTTCTTGGCAATGTATGTTTTGTATTCTATTAAGAAAAGGTACTATACTAGTGAACATCGACTTCTCACCAGGACCTTCTATCTTAGGTTCTTTGTTATTAAGATAATCTTCACACTGATAATGAAAGCGACTACCTCTAGCAGATGCTTGTCTGCTTATTTTATTCGCCGCCGCTTCACCTACTCGCTTACGCCATTCTAAAATACCTTGCTTAGTATTCCAACCGAGAACTGTAGTGACTGAAGGATATTGTTTACCTTCTGGTGTCACATACAGTCTTCGGTTGTTCTCGTTAATTGTTTTTAGTTCAACTAACTTTTTTTCTTCTAAGTGTTTAAATAGCACATCATAATCCTCAAGTGTAATATAGTATTATATCACACTATTATAATAAAGTCAAGTGTTTATTTTTTCGCCGCTTCTTCTTCTGCTTTGATTTTTGCTTTTTCTTCTGGCGACTGTTCATTCCATTGCTCTGGCCATTCTGCCATCTCTAGAGCATATGCAGTTGTATCTTCATTTCTACGAGTCCAACCTCTACCGAACGTATCAAAGTGTTTTAGACTTTCATAATATGCTTGTCGCTTTGCTTGATACAATTTAATGACTTCTTCAAGTCCATCTTTTTTTACTAGAGCATTAATTGCTTTAATACTATTAGGACCGATGCCACCATCAACAGTAGTATCTGCCATCTTCTGTATCATCTTGGCGGCACGACTAGGTCCTGCGTTTACGCCAAAGTCAAAGATACACAAATCTAAACCATTTGGTAGTTCATCACCTTTGATTTTATTCCAATAGTTTTCTTCGTAGATTGGTTTTACATCTTCATCATTCAATGCTTTCATTTGGTCTACTGTACTTTCTTTTCCAGTCCATTCGTCATAGACTTTCTTAGTAACTCCCAAATTTGTAATTCCGCCTGGATCATCAGGATGATTTACATAACCGCCTTCATGTCGTAATACTTTATGAACGCAGTTTCCGAAATTATGTTGTGCCATTTTACTTTATCCTTTTTTAATGATTGTCCAAGCACCCCATGCAATGGCAATACCTGCGGCAATCTTTGCTAGTGGTGACAGGAACAGTACTAGGCAACCGAGAACGATTAGTCCAGCGCCATCCCAACTTGTTCTTTCTTTAATTCTGTCTTTAATCCATGTAGTCATATTGACCTCCTATTATTTATGCACAGAGTTTTTGCGACATTTTCTTGTCTACACTTTCGAATAACCCTCTGTACTCTTTGCGGTTCTTTGCTAAGATGTATTCTTTAACTAGACCGCTTCTTACAATGTCTTCTTCGGTAAAATCTATCATATCGAAAGAAGACATATTCTTTATAATATCCATAAACTGGATAATACCTGTTTGCTCTGATTGCTTTACTAAATCAGTTTGCATAAAGTCTCCACAAAATGAGATGCGAGAATTTTGACCAACCCTAGTAATGATTGTATCTAATTCGTGAAAGTTCAAATTCTGACATTCATCTACAATAATATAGGAATCTTTTAATGTTATACCTCTTATATATGATGTGGGCATAAACTCTAGTATGTCTTGATATTTAGCAAGTTCGTATGGGTTCTCTACTTCAGGAAACAACTCATCGAATAATGAATAATATGGTTCTGTATAAACAGACATTTTCTCTTCCTGTGAACCAGGTAAGAAACCTATGTCTCTTGTTGGTAACATAGAACGCACGATGACAACTTTCGTCTGTTCTACTCTTCTTGAAAGGACTGCTTTCATCGCAAGGTAAATCATTATAAATGTTTTTCCTGTACCTGCACAACCATGCAACATTAAGTTCTTATCATTTTGAAATGCGTCAAATGTTTTACTTTGATTGACTGTCATTGGTTCAATATTTTTTAATGATGTTTTAGTTAAACACTTTGCACGAACTGGTACTTTATTTTTACGTTGTCTTGACATGAGTTCTCCTTTTGAATGTGTCACCATCTTATAAGGTCATCAAATCTCATCATCAGTGTTTATACGGACACTTGCCCCCTTTCTCTTTTTCTTGTTTAAATCCTAGCGTCTTCATTGCTATTCTATATGCCTTTGATCCTCTCCATTGAGTATTCATTAGATAGAATGCTTCTCTGTCTCTCTCTACATCAGCATCATTTGCTAATCGTATTTCAAGAGGTAACTTCTTTCTTTGAATTGGTATATGTGTAACTAGAGGTTGACCGAACTTCATAGCAAACTGTACACCTCTTCTCTTAACGAAAAAGAACATATTGCTTTCGTGCCAATAGTCAGTGTTAAGTATTCCAGGAACTGCCTGCATACAATCATTAAATTGAAATGTAGGATCAATCAAAAGAGTACTCCAACCTTTGGGTGTAACTATTCTCCATGGTGTCTCTAACTTGAGAAGTGCAGTACACCATTCTGCAGGTAACTCATCTATCATCGTTGAGTATTGAGACGGAGGGTGTGTCTTCCAACTAGGAGATATATCTTCTCTCTTATGAAATTTACGCCAATCACCTACGTCTTCCTCGGTGTAACCTAGTCCCATTAGATATGCTTGTACTTGTTCACTGTCAGGTTCTAGTGTTTTAATTTTTGTATGGTCTCCATTAGCATATTCTGGATCACCGTAATTATAAGAAGAACCTTCTGAAGAAGTGTGTGCTAATATTTGTTTACCATCTAGAGTAGTACTAAGAACACTGTTCGCCCAAAAAGGCACAGTGTAACCTAGTGTAAGAATATCTTGCATACCAGGACAAGTTTTGATTGTGTGACCCCATGTATCAAAATCTGGATGAATGCCATGAGGTATACCTCTTGCCATTGCTTGACCTTCTTTATGTTCTAGCAACTGTTCATCAGTAGTATCTGTCTTAGGTAAGTCTTTGTACCACTTAGGCATAAATCTAGCAGTAGGTTGAACTGGTGCCCACTTATCCATACCTGTAATATGCGAATAGTATTCTACTCTAGGGGGCGAATAACTCTTCGTTGATAACCATTGAGCAAAGTCGTAAATTAACTCTCTCACTTCTTTTTATTCCTATGTTTTTGTAAAATATTTTTTGTCTTTACTTCAGCGATAGATTTAGAACGATAACTGTCTAGATTAGAACCTGGATTCTTTTCTGCTATCTTAGACATAACTTCTTTGAACCCACCAGGAACTTTATCTCTAATAGATACACTTCCCAATATCGCAGGAGCAGTAATCACTTTATCTAAGTGAGGATTTGTTTTTTGAAAATCATCAAGTTCAGTATATGACATGAAGTGGTCTTCGACTTCTCCGGTTGCTTGATTAATAAAACTGTATGTAGGCATAATGTATTATACTCCAATAATATTATTTAGTTAGTGCATTTGCTTACGCTTGAGTTCTTCCATATAATTAATTACTTTTTGCCAGTAATCTTTGAACCAAGGGTCTTGTGCGTTATGCTTTGCTTTATATAGATATCGCAGTCTGCGATTGATTGTTGGAATATTCATACCAATACGGAACCTCTCTGTTTCTCCAGTTAGCAAAACCTTTCTTTGCTTCCATATAGAAATTGCGATATGCAGTGATACTATCATCTTCAACCATGCACTGCGGAAACTCTTTCATTGCTTGTGGTGGTTCTACAAAAGGTGTATCTGCAATATTCTTAGGTGGGGTTTTTAGAATTTCGTGCAGTAGCGTATAACTAAGGTGTTCGTTTTCGTATCGTAACTGGAACTCTTTATACAGTTCGCACCAAAGGTCGTACAACCATGTGTAGTGAGAAACAGACTGCCTAACCCAAATAGCACTAGGATGATTGACATGACACGCTTTATATATTGTATTCTCTTCATTAGGGTTACTCAAACGCCAGCGTTTGACTTTTCTATTATTCTTACTATAAGCAGTATATTCTTCACCGTCTAAGACCCTATGAGCGGTACTCATAAGTTGAGCGTACTCAACAAGCATTTTAGAAACGTGTTTATCAACGTGCCATTCTGCACATTGCTTTGGGTCATTGTGTAGGTAGAATATATTCATCACCAAGGTCCTCGCATATTGAAATTTCAAGATAGATAGAATCCATGTACATCATCATATCATTCATTTGATAGTGTACTTGTATTAATATCACACATATTATAATAAGTAAAGCAAAAATTACGGAGAGTAAAACTTTTACCATTTGTCCTCTAACTTCTTTTGAAGTTTACGCCAACGCTTTACTGCTTCTTTTTTTCTACGTTGTTTTTTCTCAGATGGTTTTTCGTAGAATGATTTTTGTTTTAGTTCTTTGAGAAGACCTGACTTCTGAACTTTACGTTTGAAAATCTTTAGTGCTTTCTCAATGTTGCCATCACGAACAGTAACTTCTAGACCACCATCTTTAGGTTTATCTTTCCAGTTACTTCTTCGTGGTTTGTTGTAATTGTTATTAAATGTTCTCATACTACACACTATACTCTAATTGTTTACATTTGTCAAGTCTTTTTATGGCAATAATCATTCGGCGAACTTTATGTGAATTTGATTAGGGTCTTCTTCTAGTCTTGTCAATAAGTCTTGTTCATATTTATGAAAGTTCATAGCAATAGTAATTCTATTCTTTTGTATCATATCACTATCTTGATATTTACCTTTTCTAATATATGGCACCGAATGCATCATATAACCAGGGAATATAATCAAAGTTCCTGCCGTTGCAAATTTCTCATGCAATCTCTGCGTAACTTCTGTTTCTCCACCAGGAGTATTATCGTATCGACTTTGTACTGTATAATAGTTAGGATTATGAAAGCAAGTAGGTATAGTATCATTTGTTACATAATAAACTGCACATACTTCATGCACACCATGATGATGTGCTTCTTGAAAGTGATGACTTTCATCATACTTGTTCCACCAACATTGAGTAACTTTATTCGGTTTAGAAGGTTCGTACCAACCAACCTGAACCATGTATTGATTGACTGCTTCGTTAACTGCTTCTAAAAAGTCTGAATGACGTTTTGTGAATTCCATTGTCAAGGCATCATTCTCAAAAGATGTTTTTACTTTACAGTCCCAAACTCTTGCACCAGTACGTTCATCTATGTCTGATGATAGGGTTTCTATTGTATCTTTGATTTTATCATTGTCTACTTTTTCTAGTAAACTCATCTCACCTATGGGGTGAGGAAATACATAATCAATATTCATCATAATATTATCCAATTATATTTTGTCTATGTTATCGTCATCTTCTTTTACGATATCTGTTCGTACTCTCTTCATGTCTCTTGGAATTGAACCGTCATTTCTTCGTATTACTTTATATTCATCTACAGTTAATATATCTTTTAATCCCATATAGTCACCTTCAAAATAACTTGCAGATATTGTGTAATTTTCAAAATTTCTTACATGAACAACTCTAGCAAGTGATCCATGCTTTCGGCGGTCGTGAGGTTTAATAACTTCAATCACATCACCAGGAAATAGTTTTGATGTTTTTGGATATCTCTTATTACCATAGTAGACATGAGTTGCTTCATCATCAACTTCATCTTCTAAAACAAACTTGAGACCTTCTTTCTTTAATGCTTCTCTATCAATATATCCTTGTTGGTCAAGTGCTTTCATATTTTTTCTAGATATTTCAGGAGGTACATCTTTTAGCATTGCCGCCATGATATCGCCAGGACTAATAACACCAACCTTACTAATAACATCACCTCGTGTAGTAGTGTTCTGGTGTCTACTACCGCCGACAACATATTGAGTATCGCCTTTAGGAGTTATTTTTCTTTGGGTCTTTTCGTAATCTGATTCCGACATTTTTCATCCTCTTATATAATATAATAGTATTTATACGATTTGTCAAGTTATAAATAATAACATAGTATATATATCGAGGTTAGAATGACAAGAAAATTTTCAGATATCAAAGATGACTTGTTTATAGAACAAGTGAAAGAACTCAATGAAGGTGTATACGATCCAGGTATCTTCAAAGCATTCTTCTTAGCAGGTGGTCCTGGTTCTGGTAAGTCATATGTTCAGAAAAGAACGACTGGTGCTAGAGGTCTTAAAGTAGTAAACTCAGATGATATATTTGAGAAGTTACTGAAAGACGCTGGTATGGAGACTGTGCCTAAAGATATCTATTCAGATAAGGGTCAAGCACTTCGTGGTCGTGCAAAAGAAATAACTAAAGCAAGACAATCAAATTATCTAAAAGGAAGATTAGGTCTAGTTATAGATGGTACTGGTAAAGATATTTCTAAGATACAGAAACAAGCAGGTGCCCTCAAAGGATTAGGTTACGATACTTATATGATTTTCGTAAACACTAGTGAAGAAGTCGCACAAGAACGCAATCAGCAAAGAAAGCGTACTCTTGCTAGAGATGAAGTTACAAGAATGTGGAATGAAGTTCAAAAGAACATCGGTGGATTTCAATCGCTATTTGGTCAGAAAAACTTTATCATTGTTGATAACAATGAAGCAACAGATGTATATCTCGGTTCGGTTTGGAAACACGTTGGCAAATTAGTTAAACAAAAAGTAACTAATTATATCGCTAAAGCATGGATCGAAAATGAACTAAAAAAGAAAAGAAGATAATTATCTTTCTTTATATCCATTCACTTCTTCTACTAAACGCTTTTCTAACTCTGCTACTGTGAATTGATTTTCACGATAGCGTAGTGGATTGCCTTCGTACAGATTGATTGCAAAAAGTTTATTTAGAAATTTCATCATAGTGAATATCCTTTCCTAGCATTAATGCTTTTGCTTCTTTATAATATCCCATTCTAGATAATTCAGATGCCGCTCTTGCTCTACCAGCGGATTCAGTAAACGCACATACTGATACTAATACTGCTAAAAAGACCGCTCTTATTTTTGTACAAATTTCACAAGTAAATTCATAACTATTGTGTAATGCTACACCTATTGACATTAGGTTCTCCTCCCATTTAAATATGATTGATAATACGAGATGCAGTCAGCATCTTGTAAATGTTTAGTGTCGTTTGCAAATTCTGTTCTTATAAACCTGACCATATCTGTTTGACTAGGTCTAGGTTCAAATAATTGTTTGATCCATGTTGTTATAGTCTTCATCTTATTCCTCTATGCACGCCAAAGTGCTTGACACACTATCTCAAATGTGTTATACTATGTTTCTAGTTATGTGAAAAGTGTAAATCAGATACCCAACTTACGCAACTATATATACAATGAAACGCCGGAAACGTCAGTATTACTGATGTTTATTTGGCACAACAGATGTGACAAAATTGCACATATACATAGTACTATAATATAATGGAGACAGTATTGAAAGTCAGATTAATTAGTTACAGTCAACCACATGGAAATGAACTTTATGTAGGTCAAGACGTACAAGAACTTATCGCTTATTGCGCCAGAGTTTCTAACCCATCAAATCAACTCAATGAAGACACATCGGCAAAACTATTGTCGTATCTAGCAAAACATAAACATTGGTCACCTTTCGAAATGGTGTCTGCTTGTTTAGAGATTGAGACCACAAGAGATATCGCAAGACAAATCTTACGGCATCGTAGTTTCTCTTTTCAAGAATTCAGTCAACGCTATGCTGATCCTACGACAGATTTAGAATTTGTTCGCAGAGGTGCTAGATTACAAGACCCTAAGAATAGACAGAACTCTATTGATGCGGCGCCTCAGTCTGTACAAGATATGTGGGATATGAAGCAACAAGAAGTTATCGCAAAGTCTAGAGAAGTATATGAGTGGGCGATTGAGCAAGGCATTGCTAAAGAACAAGCAAGGGCAGTTCTACCAGAAGGTTGTACAATGTCTAGAATGTATATGAATGGAACATTACGTTCATGGATGCATTATATAGAATTAAGAAAAGAAAATGGAACTCAACGAGAGCATATGGCAATCGCAGAAACTTGTGCAGAAGTTATTGCAAAAATATTTCCACTTGCTAAGGAGTTGTAGTGAGTAATATAGTATCTCTTTTTCCTAGTGCAATTTACATAAAAGATACTCGCATTGATACTAGTGATATGCTACAGGTTTGCTTAGATATTGAAAGTGAAGACCATGGTCTATTACACGGCGAAGCACAAAGCACCTTCACAACTGAAACTAACATCTTAGAGCATTCATCTTTTTCTTTAGCAAAGTCTGTCATCACATCTGAAGTGCGAACCTTTGCAAAACAAATCGGTATCAATATGAAAGATGTGAAGTTAGGTAGAAGTTGGTTCAATATTCAAAAGCAAGGTTCTACTATAATGCAACATAATCATAGACGCTCGGTTATCAGTGGAGCATTTTATATTCACGCTGATAAAGATGCGGCGCCTATCACTTTTGCTAATCCGCTCATGGCACATAAGATGTACGAACCATCTGTAGGAGGTAGTACAGATTACGATGTTGAGTTTATAAATATATCAGCAGAGACAGCAAAACTGGTTCTGTTCCCATCTTGGTTAGAACATTATGTAGGATACAATAATTCAGACATGAGAGTTACACTTTCTTTTAATTTTTCTTAGGAGTTTCAGATGATTAAAAAAATAAAAACATATTTTAAAAAGTGGATTGCTGATATGGAAGAAAAAAACAAACCTGTTGGGTATCTCGGTCGAGATTTATCAAAAAATAATTTAAAATAAATTACAAGTCATTGAAATGCAACAGTTTTTTGTTGCATTTTTTTGTGGATTTCCCTTGACATTGTGGTAAACATCTGTTATATTATATAAGTAAGATGAATTGAAACAAAGAGAGGTTATTATTATGGCGTATATTTCACAAGAAAAGAAAAAAGTACTTGCTCCTGCTATCAAAGCAGTTGCCAAGAAGTTTGGTATGAAAGTTACTATCGGTATCGACAACCATTCTTCTTTAATTGTTCGTGTTAAAGAAGGTCCTTTACAGTTCGATGACTATGAGCAAGTCAATACTTATCACATTGAAAAGTTCTACGGTACTGGTACTAAGCAGACTGCATTTCTAGAAGAGATGGTTACTGCAATGAAAGGCGAAGGTTGGTATTGTAACGATGATGCAATGACTGATTACTTTGACCGTGCTTACTACACCGACATTCACATTGGTCGTTGGGACACCCCTTACATTCAAACTGCCGCATAAGGAGATTTATAATGCGTATTAAAGGTGCGATGACAGTTCTAAACAAACGTGCAAAATTCTATGGCATGACATTTGAAGAACTGATTAAATGGTTAGACAATCGGTACTCTTATAAAACCGAAATTGGATATGTTGATGAGAGCATCAAAATTCTTCAAGCATATGAAGTCTACAAGATGGATCAAGGTTATCGTTGGTCTGGTGAGAACTTTGAAACATGGGTGAAAGCATGATAAGAAAAAAGAAATCAAATCCTGAAGTAGTTTTTGACCTGACGGGTCCTCAAGGTAATGCCTTCTTCTTGTTAGGTCAAGTAAAGTCGATTGGCGAGTATCGTGGGTTCTGTGCTACGCAGATTAAAAATATCTGTGATGAAATGACTTCGGGCGATTATGAGAACTTAGTCAGTGTGTTTGACAATTATTTCGGTGACTATATAATACTAGAAAGGTAAAGGTGGAAGGTTAAAGTTTCTTTTGTTTCTGAAAAGGGGACACCCTATATAGACATCAGTTATAGACAATCCATACTTACCACGGTGAAAGTAACGGTAAAAGATTATTTTCACTTCCACGCAACTCTTGCCGTCAAGACACTTGACAATTCCATAGTAATATAGTATAGTTAAAAAACTAATCGTACACACTGTCGCACAAGGAGATAACGATGCGGTACTTGAAGAAGAATGAAATGTTTATTGATAATTTTCCCACTTATAATTTTCGTGGTTTCGTGTATACCCCTAATACTCATGCTGGTAAAGTTTACCACACAGTAGTAAAAGACTGTCGATTTGTGATTGACCTATCTGGTCCTTCGAATGCAGTCTTCTCTAGAAAAGAATTCATTGATAATGTGAATAAAGTCTTGTTGCAAAAAAGATGGCAACATTGAAAAAAAGTACTTGACAAAGTATATTAATTAGTGTATTATGTAATAGTAAGATGAAATTGAGAGGTTCTAAATTATGAAACAAGTTACTACAGAAAACATTAACGACTACATCGACTATATCATGGATGATTATGTTGATTGGTGTGGTCAAGCAAAAATCGGTTCTAAGCAAATGAGCGAGACTAAGTTCTCTGCTGAAGAAGGTCGTAACTACATTAAGATTGTACGATGTAACGGTCAACGTAGTGTTCATTCATTCATCGTCAAGAACGCAACGAAGAAGTTCGGTGTTGGTGAAATTCTTATGGCGGCATCGTGGAAAGCACCTGCTACAAACTTTGCGAGAGGTACTATCTTTGATGCTGAGACTTGGACTGGACGAATTCGATGGTCTGGAATTATGTGATGCAACTTGAACTATTAAAAAAATATTTGAAAATGCTTCTAGCAGAAGTTGCAAAAACTGAAAAACAAATTGAAGAAGAGAAATTAATCAAAGAATTCAACGATAACTGTGAATAAAAAAGATGCACTTTTATGCGGATTTCTCTTGACAATGATAACCCTTTATGGTATAGTATACCTATAATGAAAAAGGAGATGTTATGAAAAAACTAGTATTGACGTTTGCCGCTCTTGGTGTGATGATGACTACTACTGCTACTGCAGACCAGTGGAAACTTCCACAGAAGAGTATATTTAATGATAGCAATGTTGCACTGCAACTACCTGAAGAGTTGAATTACTTTTTGAAAGGTGGCATTAATGTGAACAATGTTCTTGGAGCAGTTATCGGTACTGTGATTGATCCTCGTGGTTATCACGGAAGTGCTTACCCTAATGGAAAGCGTCCGAAACTAAATTATAAACTCGGTAATATGGGGACAGGTAAATGTTATCCAGATCCAAAAGGCAATGGTATTTACTGCCCTTAATATTTGTTCTGTCTGGTTGCACTACAACAGAACTTGCAATCGATATGTATCAAAGTTGCAAGTACCGAGATAAGTGTCCAGTTGAGTTAGTTGGTGATTGGTTAAGTGGAAAGTAGTTATGGATGCACCGTGTGATTTTGAACAAGCAATAGAAACTAATTGGCAACATACAATAGAAAAAGTTTCTAATATAAACCGAAAAGTTTTTCCTTACATAGATGACACTCGTAAGTGTATTATGAAAATGGATGTAACTATCAATGGAGTTGAACATTACACCTCTGGTGATTATGTCTTCGGTCCTGATGCTACAGAAAACTATGCTTGTGAACAAGCAACCATCAAAGCAAAGAAACAAATTATATCTAAAGTTTCTCCAGAAGTTCTGACTTCGAAAACTGAAATGAATTGTTCAGTACGAAAAACAGAAGAACCTGTATTGGCACAGTCTGACACATTACCGACACATACACCAGCACCACAACCTGAGGTGAAAGTTATAGAGCGTGTGATAGTTGAGAAGCGACCATCAGTAATCGTTGAAAGACGAACACAACCTACAATTACTTTTGTTCCAATGACTGGTAATAGTGGGTACATTCAAACTAATCCTGTTGACAAAGTTATATCAAGTATGGTAGAGTTGTTAATAGGTCAGAATAATTATTAGGAGTAGATTATGAAATATGTGATAGGATTTATCGTGGGTGTAGTTGTACAATACAACTTTCCTGATTTGATGACAAACATTAATCCAATCGATTGGTTTGTCGATAGTGGTCTTCGTGACCAGACTGTAGACGTTCTAGAAGGAGTGAACAAGTGAAACAGTTTTATATAATGCCTGCCGCCCTACTCGCACTCGGTGCTTGTAGTAATACCAATGTAGATACTGCAAGTATAGCACCACCTACTGTTGCTGACGTTGCATCGTATGAGTACAAATCAAATGTTGTAAAAGATAATGTTGATGTAATCCCTAAGTGGTTTACTGAGATGCCAAGTGATGATAAAGCAATCTATGCAGTCGGCACTTCGGTGACACCTGATTTACAACTCTCTGTTGATATGGCAACAATGTCTGCAAAGACAACTCTTGCTGACCGCATCAATGGTCGTGTGAGTAGTCAAGCAAAATCTTTTATCTCAAAGATTGGTTCAGATGAAACTGATACTGCAGTCTTATCAGAAGTAGAAAAGGTTACTAAGAACCTTATTGCTGATGTTGATGTTGCTGGTTACAAAGTATCAGAAAGTAAGATTGTATCTAGTGGTACACAGTATCGTGCTTTTATCTTACTTGAGTATTCAGATATAGAAGCACAGAAAATTCTTCTCAATCGACTTCGTAAAGACCGTATGTTGCTTTCAAAGATTTCTGCAACGAATGCATATCAAGAACTTGATAGTGCAGTATCAAAAGCAGAAGAAAAAGTAACTGCAGAGAATGATGTTATCACGGAGATTTTAACACAATGAGTAATCAACGTCCTGGAAAATATCAGAGCAAAGCAATGTTCAATGACAATGGTTCAATGCTTCGACAAGTAATCAACTTTGCAAAAGAAGCAGAGAAACTACTAGAAGAAAAGGGCGAAGAAGATTCCGCCTTTTACTTCGGTCAGTTGAAAGACTGGTTAGTAGATAATCCCGGTAAGGGTTTTAATGAGAAGACCCATAGAATATTGGGACTATGACGGAGTGTAGGTCAGTCTGGTAGACCACTCGCTTTGGGAGCGAGATGTCGGAGGTTCGAATCCTTCCACTCCGACCAACTATATATTATGTAGGAGACAACATGGAAGAAGTATACACGACAGTGGATATTATGAAGCGTGATATCCATGAATTAGAAAAACAGAAATACGATTTGATAAAGAAGAATGAAGCACTTCGTATTGAAAATGAAAATCTGAAAAGGCAGTTGTTTGAAAGCACTTCGTCTGGACAGAATTTCTTAACTGAGTAGGTATCTTATCTGCCCGTAGTTCAGTTGGATAGAACAACGGATTTCTAATCCGTAGGTCGTGGGTTCGAATCCTACCGGGCAGGCCAACTCATATCTTGGAGAACTAAATATGGAAGATAGAAAAAATTTAAATGATGTTTTCTTGACCGAACCTATTGGCGCTTTCAACAGCGACTACTACACAGATAATAAAGGTATCAAACGATGGCGAGATACCGACCAACCCATTGAACGTGAACTTCGTGACTGGGATCCGAAACAGATGGAGTTTAATTTTGATTTATAAAGTTTATGATAATCTTTTTGATAAAGATACAGTAAGTAGATTTCTTGCAGATGCTAAGTCAGAACATTATGATATAAACTGCACCGATGATAATAATCATTTGTCCGGTGCTAGTTCTGCAATGCATAATCATTCATATACCTTCAGTAAACTATCTGCAATTATAGATGATAAGATAGAAGAGGTTGCAGAACTAGACCTTTATGATTGTCACTACAACGTATTCTTTGAAAGAGAAGTTACTAACTGGCACGTTGATAATAATAATGAAGATTCCATAACACTTATTTACTATTGTAATTCTACTCCAGATAAAGAAGGTGGTACTGAAATCTACGATCCTGAGACACATCAAGTCACAAGTATTCTACCAGCGCCTGGACGTATTATGATTATGCGAGGAAACTGTTTACATCGTGCAACTTCTTTTCGTGGTAGTAGAAGATTTACAATCGCATACAAGTACAGACCTTATCGTACTGAAGGTATTTGATGGCCGTGGATTTCTTTAGAATTGACGACAGAATATATCAGCAAAGTTTAGACTGGTTACATAATTATATTGATGCTAACTGCATAGTCAGAGACAAATACATGAAAGGTAAAGTTCCAGGTACAAGTTATTCATGGTGCTTCTATCTTCGTAAAGGTTTGTACAATCCAGAGTTCAACAAACACATGACAGTTTGTTTTCTAAAAAAGTTTGCAAACGAACTAGGTCAATTTCAACTAGGTGGTATGGAGACTGCGGCAACGCCAATGGTTACTGCCATACCAATTTATGCAAAACAATTATTGAATGTTGATATTCATTCTTTTGTATTTCGAAAGACGCCAAAAGAATATGGACTAGAAGAACCTTGGGAAGGCACGCCGAATGATTTGCCGATTGTATTGTGTGATGATTTAGCAAACTCAACAATGTCTCTTCGTAAAGCATCAGACATTTGTAGAGATTATAATATGCCGAAAAAGAATAAAGCATTTGTTATAGTCAATAAAGTTAATCGTGACTATTATGATATGGGATTACCAGAAGAATACTATGGTAAGACAGACCATGAACTGAGACAGTCGCATGATATGTATCTAGATAAAGATGTTGATATAATAAGTTTGTTCGACATGGATGATTTTAATTTGAAAGGAGCAAGTCATTGAAGCATTGTAAACTGAAAGATAATATTAATGTTCTGCCAATGCTCAAAGAAGTAGTAATGCAGTGGAAAGATTTTGATATAGATACCGGTCGTCAAGATACGATTGATTGTCAGAGAATGACGCAGAGTATTAATCTTCGTAAAGCAAAAAAAGAAACGGCAGTAAATATGCCACAGGTTCATATCAACGATAACCATAATACGATTGATACTGAAACTTACGAAAGATATCCTAAGATAAAAGAATTTATGAACTGGTTCGAATCCACATACGGAGGAGAGATACATCGTATAGCGATTGTACATCTACCGCCAGAAGGTGTTGTTGATAGTCATATAGATGAAGGTGGATACTACGCAGATAAAGATAGATTTCATTTAGTTCTATCTGGTTACTATAACAACATTGTAATGAAAGACCCTATGCCTGAGAGTACGTTTATTGAAGATGATATTGAGATGTATTCAGCAGGAGACTTATGGTGGTTTGATAATAAGTCGATGCATAATGTAGAGAATATCACTAAGAATATTCCTCGTATTGCAATCATATTCGATGTGCTTAGTTCACATTGGTTACAATTCAATCATCATCGTACAAAATAATTTATAAGTCACTGTTATTACTCAAATCTTTTTTCACTTTTTATGTGGATTTCTGTTGACAATGTTATAAAAGTGTTGTATATTATATAAGTAAGATGAATTGAAAGAGAGATTTGAAATGACTTGTTTTATTGATGCTGTTGAAAATGCTAAGATTGCTGTCTACAAAGAAGTTGGTCACTGTGTTGGTCATGCTAAGACTGCTAAGATGTTGAAGTATATTCTTGAGACACACAAGATTGTGAATGAAGAGTTCTACTACGGAAGCACTATGGACTTCGCTGATGAAGTTGGGTTCGCCCACTACGATGATGCTAAGAAGATTGTCGATGAGTGTTTCGATATGATTAAATGTGAAATGGTTGCTAAGGAGTTAGTATAATGAATGTTGTTGCAATGAAAGAAATTGTCGCTGAAGAAGTTGACTTCATGTTTCGTGATATGATTGAGACTGGTCAAGGCATCGGTAGCAGTGATATTACTGCTTGTATGAATGCTTGTGTTCCTGCTGTGAATGGTCGCTTCGAAGTTGATATTCCTTTTCTGTGTCACTTGGTTCACAATGCAATCGGTGAACTAGAACAAGAGGTCATGGCATAATGCGACAGGTTATACTCAAAGCAAAAACCCGTCATGGCAAGAATAGAATTCATCAGCATGGCGACCAATGGTTCGTTACAAAGTTTGATAAGTTCAAAGGTCAAGATGCTATGATGTTGCGGTCTAAGAATAAAACAGACAAGGGTACTTTCGATGGTCGTTGGGTATTGCTCAATGACGATCCTAACTTTTTTACGAAAATTATATGAGGACAATCATGCAACAGATAATCGATGAAACATTACATATTCTTGATGCTACAGTCTTTCGCTTCATAGTCGAACATCCATATATGACGATTGCATTGATTGCAGTCGTTAACTTTTTTTATAGACTTGATGAATGGAACGTAGGATGGTAGACAAGCATCCTGAACTTCGACATGAAGATTATATGCTATATAGAATGAAGCGTGATGACTTAGTGAAGAAAGTCTCTAAAGAATTACGACCGTTTATTGATAAGTACGATATTCGTATCGATTGTCTCTTAGACGATATTGAAGATGAGATATGTAATGTGGAATAAAGTAAGTGAAGTGATGCCAGAAGAAGGTCAGAAGTGCTGGTACCATGCACCTCAAGTAGGCACTCATAGAGGTTCCTTTGAGGGATACTACATCAGTGAAAAGAATGTAGTCTATCGTGGTATGCATATCTTCGTGCATGAGAGTGGCAACTTTTATTTAACTGGTGACGTAACACATTGGCATGACGACCAAGAAGAAGAACCGATAGATGTGGATAACTAAATTTAAAAACGACATTCGTGACTTTATTGTACAAGAGAAAGTCGTAGAGTTAGATGAAATTATTGTGCCTTCTATCTATGAAGCACAGACAGATTATCAACTCAGCAAGAAATATGAAGTGACGTTAGTGCATGAGAAAGATGACATGACACAAGAAGAATTCTTCTACTGGTTTGAAGAAAGCAAACAAGAGCGAGTATCGCCGAAGTTTCAGAACAAGCAAATAGCAGAGCATTGGATGAAAAGTCTTGAGCAGAACGCCACAGTCAAATAACGTATCTGACTACGTTAACAAAGAGCAACTTCTTCTTCGCACAGATGACAGAAAATACGTCTGGTGTAAACGAAAGAAGTTAGCGAGAATGTCTCCTGACTTCGACACTGAAGAAGAAGCAGTCGAATGGATACAAAAACCAGAAGTCTTGAGAAATGAAAAAGAGAAAGTCAATCCCCTAGTAAAGAAAATGAAAGAGATATATTATGCAAGTGATGAGTAAAATAATGTACAGTCGTGTACGAGAAATTGAAGAGAAGCAACCAGTGCATCGTCTTAATAAGCAAAAGTCGTTTCGATGCTATGCAGAGAAGTATGCAAATGAAATTCGTGAAATGTGTTCTGCAATACCAGAACGTGAATGGGCAAGTCGAGCAGGATTTCTTCTATTAGAAAAGACAGGTAACTCAGTCTTTAGAGAAGACAGAGATGATGTGCAAAACTCGTGGCGGACAACTGTGAAGAATATAGTACGTCTTGAGAAGTCTCCGCCTCCATCACTTGATACATTCACTGATGTAGCAGTCGCACATGACAATCTAATCTCGACACTCAACAATGAACTTGCTGATTTGAAAGACAGAGAGAAAGAAATCAAAAGAACACTACGAGCATTGAATGAGTTTAAACCGTAACAAAGATAGTCTACATGAATTTCTTCACGGACCAACTTGTGTTCATGTAACGAAACGTGATGATGTATATCACTATGTCTGTAATCAGTGTGGATCGTTTCGTGACAGTACAGTGTTAGTCAGTACGTTTGTCTGTAAGTATTGCGAGAACGTGAATGATAAAATCTTTCTAGTGAGAATAAGCAAACCATCTAAAGTGTTATAGGGTCACTACTTAATAAGTGCGTGAGAGGGAACTGTTACCCTCTCGTTTTTTTTGCGTGGTCTGAGGGACCATTTTTTTGTCCGGAAAAATTTTTCGAAATCGCTATACCCCTATAGTGATTTACTTTTATGGCAAACATTGTGTGTGCAGAAATTGTGCCACCGCTAAACGCACGACTAAAGCATCGACACATCACTTTGATATTGCATAGGTGGGGGGTCTAACCTTTCAGTATATCACAGTTGCATACTGTTGTCAAGTATAATCCACATAAAAAAAGAGGCGCACAATGGCGCCTCCTAGGTTGACTTGGACTCTATGTTAGACCGTTACATAATTAAGTATTCGCTTCTGTCTATTGACTTATACGAGTCCTTGTCTATACTGCATAGGTAAAAGGGAGAGAGAAAACCCTATGCTGTATCTAGTTGTACATTCACTGCGAGTTCTGGTGCCGTAGGACCGTTGCTCACTGCAGGTTGTGGGGCGCCTATCCCGTTGCCGACTAATTTGTAACCGGTAACTTTGCGACCATCTTTAAGAGGTATCACACCATAAGGTGTCTTCGTCTTAATCTCCCACATATATGTACTAATTCTATACATATTCACGCCAGCGATTTCACACTGTTGCTTGAATGTGTCGAGCGATACGTCTCCGCCATTCGCTTCTAGAAGCACACCAAGTACTTTTTCATATTGACCCATTGCTTTCGCCATGCTAGTCTCCTTTCATATAGATGACTATACCAGTCACCATTGTTGCTATACCAATCAGCATCCATTGTAGTGTCTGCATCATACCCATTGCGTTCTCCATACACTTGCCGTCACAGTCACTACCCATGACACCAGCGATAATAAAGAACCCAACTGCGGCAAGAGTGCCGCCTATTAATTTAAGCGTCATACGTCTTCACCTCTATAAGGTTCTCAGCAGTCACACCAAAGGCGCCCTCTGCGAGTATAGCATTCGCTTGTGCAGGTTCAAGACACACAATCATCTGTGTTTCACCATCGATTTCATAAATTATATCAGTCATATTCATCCTTTTTTTCATTTTACTAGTATAGTATACACTAGTTTCACCTGTTTGTCAAGTGTTTTTACCACTTTTTTTGCTTTTTTTTACAACTTTGCCGTCCAGTATTCGTCCCAAGCACAGTCACATACGCTAGTAATGATGTCTCCAGGGAAATAGTCTGGTAACTGAGCGTCAATTTTCTTATATAATTCAGTAACATGGTCGCATTCATTGACCATCTCTGCTGTAATCATATCAAAGACTTGCTCTTCGCAGTCCATCATCCATGATTTTACTTTACCCATGATATACCTTTCTGTTAGTATAGAGATATGCAGTTAAATCTAGCATCGTTCCAGTAGTGTCGGTGACACTTGCAGTTAAATCTAGCGATGCGCCAGTTATCTCTATGTGTTTATCTCTTATCATGCTTATACTATACCATAGGCAAACATAGATGTCAAGGGAAATCCACATAAAAATGCACTTTTTTTTCGCTTTTTTTTAAAGTTTTTTGTTGACTTGGACGGCGGTTCGTGCGAGACTGAAGAACCCTATTAAATTCGACATTTAATTCGCCCTATTTGCCCTAATCGATACACACACATTCACAAAGCATGGCAAAACAAGCACAAAAAGCAGTGATAATTCACTGTATTTCACGCTGTACCTGTCTATTGTGTAGTGTTGTGAACTTACTTCGATTTGCCGTGATTGAAAGACATTATCTTATTCAATTCATCGTCCATCTTAGTCTCTATCTTCTCTCTATTCCACATCACTAAAAGAAGAATGGGTATTATAAACGATGCACATACTACTGCTATTGTTATTAGTATCTCTGTTATCATGCTCTTATTATACTCTATTGTAACCGGTTTGTCAAGACTTTTTTTCTATCATATACTCTTTAATGTCTTTGATGCCGTCATTGTTTATCATGTCTATTATCAGTTGTGTTAATGACAAGTCGTTATTCAGTTGTGATATCTTTACTGATATGTCTCTGAGTTGTTCTTGATAGTATGCGAGTTCTTTCTCTTTTCTTACCTTACTCTCTATGATGTCTGATAGTAAGATGATTGTCTGATTTTCTTTCATAATGTTACCCTAATATTAATGCTATGAGAACTGTTATTGCTACTGCGAATGTGATGATGATTATACCCCATAGAAGTTCTATTTCTGTCATGCCATTGCTTCTAAGACTGCTAAGAAGTTCTCGCTACCTACTACGTTGTATATGATTACCATCATTAAGATGAACCAGAGTAACCAGAACACTGCGTATCCTATTGCTTGATATATGCGTTGCATTGGTAAGTATTTGCTGAAGAGTGTTTCGATGTCCCATATGAAACGCAACTGTATCAGAAACATCAATGCATAGACGTACTTGTTAGGCGTATTCTCTCTAGTGATTGGAGCAGTTGCGAGTTCTTTGTTTTTCTTATACTGTTGCTTTAACAGTTGCCAACGAGATGTCACGATCCCCAACCTGAGAAGGAATCTTCTCTCTCTTTCGATGCGAGATATCCTGTGCCTCGTTCTCTATTTTGCCATCGTTTGCACCATGCATAGTTGCTTATTTTGCCACAGTATCGCTCTAGTAAAAAGTAGTAATAGTCTTTAATTTGTATCAGCATTGCTAGTCTCCTCTATGTGATACTTCTTGATTTTGTGAAGTAGCAGTGTTCTGCCTATGCCTAGATAACTAGCGGCGTGTGTCTTGTTACCATTACTCATCTGTAGAGCATCGTGTATACGCTGTTGCTCTAGTTCTTCTACTTCATCTGCGAGTGCAGTGACATTCGGTTTGCCCCATAACTCACCTAGTTTGATGAGTTCATCGTACCATATGTCTTGTTCGATGTTATTTTCTTCTAGTCGGTTCACGGTTACGGTATGCATGATATTCCTCGTCTGACATTTTGTCTATGTCGTTCTTTGCTTGTGCAACATTGTCTTCTGTGATAGTTTTATGCTGTTGCTGTTGGTGCTGATGTAGTGTATCACCACTCTGATACAGATATATATGTCTTTTCTTGAATGATGCTATTGCTGTTTTCAGCGCCATTGTCTTGCTCTCAATGGTCATAGATGTGTACTCCATCTTTGATTTTGACTGGTTTACAGTATGCAACGACACGGTCTTTCGGATCAACAGGTGATTGAAAGTTACCGAACTTCTGTGGTATCTTTCTTGCATAGTAGATACAGTCATTGATATCACGAAAATACATGGGATCAGGTTGCACTTGACGATGAGGACCTGTGCCTATCACTACCATTAACATGAATGCGTGGATCATCATTTGCACCTTTCTTGCAAGTATTTAGTCAAATTATCATCAAAACGTATAATTGACACTATGTTTTGTCAAATTTAATTGGTAATTAGTTATTATTTACTGTCAATATGTTGACGGCAGTATATAAATATCTCTGTAATGACGCTAGAGCATTACTATAATAAGAAGGAATCAACGATGTATAGAATTATATTATCTGTATTCGTTATGTTTCTGCTATCTACAACTGCATTCGCTGTCGATCCTATCGTCACTGAGTCCACTACTAATAGCACTGTGAATTCAAAAGGAGAGACAGAAACAACGGTGAAGTCTCCACCACCTAGTGCGATATCGCCTAGTATCAACAACTCAAATTCAGACGTATGTACCATTGGTTTCAGTGGTGCAGTACAAACACAAGTACTTGGCATATCAGGCGGTTCTGCAGTAAGAGATATGAACTGTGAGCGTTTGAAACTATCGAAAGTTCTCTATGATATGGGCATGAAAGTCGCCGCTGTATCTAATATGTGTCAAGATGAGAGAGTATTTTCAGCAATGGAAATGGCAGGCACACCTTGCCCATTCATGGGTAAAATAGGCGATGAAGCAAAAACTCTATGGGACACATATCCTGAACTACGACCTCAACATATGAAGGACAACGATGAAACAAAAGCAATGGTTAAAGGCGGTCTGTTTGGCGCTGGTGCTTTGGGTCTTCTGCTTTTACTCTTATAGTAGTCTCGCTGATCCAGTCAAAGAAGAAGTCACTATATCAGATGACGGTTATGTTGAAGTACCACTAGACTTCACATTTCCGTTCTACGGACAGAATTTTACTACGTCATTCATGTTCAGTAATGGCGTAGTTATGTTTGTTCATCCTAATACTAATACTTCATATGGTCTATGTTGCGATGGACCTGATGTAGAAGGTCTATTGAATGGTACTGCAACAGGCAATCAAAACTATATTCTTAATCGCAATTTGAATGCGTTGAACTTCTCTATATCACCCTTTCTGACTGACTTGATACAACGTAATGGTCAAGGTAAGTTTTATATACAAGGTGATGAGACATTTCAGCGTTACTTTTGGGAAGGTGTCATGGAGTATTATGACACTACCACAGAAAATACATTCGACTTGACTATCAAACCTGATGGCGATATAGCATACAATTACACAAAATTAGACATAAAGAACCATCAGATATTCGTAGGTACTGTAGGCAATTTGCAAGAGAATGAATACAAGCAATACTTTCTACACAATGCAAGAGTAGATGGCGGGTACTATTGGACATCTGAAAACGGCAATCAACCTATATGGGTACCACCTGATACGTCTATATGTGAGGCACAACCTCTATCTGATGCGTCATGTGAAGGTTATGCTGAAGCACTTGCTAATCAAGAGTATAACTTACAGTGTACATTAGATGCTCTATACGATCCAGGTTGTCCGGGATACGATGTGGCGAATGCTACTGAAGATAATGACTTTGATTTTGGTGCAGAATTTGACTTTTCTGAACCTGAACTGACTGGCGATGCAATCATTGACGATATCATATCAGTAGAATTACCTGATTTCGACTTCGATATACCAGCATTTGATATGGCGCCCGTTGAAATAGAAGTAGTAGAGATACAAGATGAGGCGCCAGAAGAAGAAACAGAGATTGCTATGCTAGAACTACCTGAAAGCACCGATGATGAGATTGATGAAGGCGATATAAATGAGGCGCCAGAAGAGATTGAAGAAGAAACTACTGAAGAAGCAGTAGAAGAACCTACTGAAGAGGAACAAGCACCTGAAGACATAGTAGTAGAGGAGACTGAAACTGAAGAAGCAGAGGTCGAACAACAAAAAGAAGATAAAAAGAAAGACAACGATAAGAAGTCTAGTAAGAAATCTAAAGTTAAAACTATCATTGCAAAGAAATCAGCAGAAATGACTGAGCGACTAGCAATGGCAGTGTCTTTAGAGCAACAAATTGAAGCACAGAACCTAGCACTAGCATTGATTAACTTCAATCAAGGGTTCGGTTCATATCGTTATAAGATGCCTGGCGGTAACTTAGGTGTATCTGAGATACCTTACAGCACAAAGCAAATGAGCGATAGTAAGAATGGACTTAGAAATGGACTAGCACAACAAATTCTACATGAGAAGATGGTTGATGCACAATACAAATAAGGGAGACTAAAATGGCAGAGATAGAAGTAGCAGGAGCAAAGATAAGAGGCGGTAAACTAATGATGATTATACCACTTATCTCTATGCTCGGCGGTGGATTATGGGGCGGTTTTGAACTGTTCTCAAGATATCAAGCAATGGAAGCAAAGATAGATGAGTATGTTGCGCCGGACTTATCAGAATTCGATAAGAAACTCGCTCTAGTACACAATGACATGAGACTAGTGACTGAAGAAGTTACGCTGTTCAAAGAAGAATTAGCAATAATCAAAGAGAGTATCACAGAGTCCGTAGGTTATGCAAGAGATATCAAGCATAGCGTAAGAGATGATTTAACTCGTATAGAAAAGGTTGTTGATGAAGTTGAAGATGATATTAAAGAAGTTGAAAAAGATGTGCGTGAGATGATAGACATTGCTGACCAACGCTTCGATAATAAGCGTGATAGAGTTACTAATGATGTTGATAGACAACTAAAAGACTTAGAAGATAGATTGAATAAGAAGTTGCAGAGAGCATTAGATAACCCTCTTGCTAACTAGACTGCAAAACTCTCACCACACCCACACGATGCAGTAGCATTAGGATTAGAGACTTTGAGATACGACCCACCTAGTTCAGTCACATAATCGACTGTACAACCTAGCACAAACATCTCTGCTATGGGGTCTACCACAAGGTTCTCTATTGTGGGTGTGTCATCGGTTGTATCCCACACATACTGAAAACCTGAACAACCACCACCTTTTACTGATAGAAATACATTAGGTTTACCTACTTCTTTCAGGTAATTCTTCGCTCTCTCTGTTATTTGTACTGTCATCTTGACCAGTCTCCTTATACTCGTTCGGTACTTTACCGATACCTACTGTTCTGTCCCATTGACGTTGAGTGTAGTGTTTAGTTATTACATCTTTTGCAAGTTGTGCAATATCAGGTGTTGTCTTCTTGTCTTTTCCAGTGTCTGATGAATTCATATCCGCCATCCCTCATTCTTTCAATATACACATAACCTTCATCTTCAAGGTGTTTTGTATACTTCTGTATTGCCCCTTTAGTAGACATTGACCTGCCTACTCTATATGATATGTAAATAGTTAAACATACGATAATTGTGTGGGTAATTGCGTCCATATTATTCTCCTAGTATAGGTTTGAAGACTGAATTTACGATAAGTCTTCGTCTTGTCTGCTTAGGTGATGATGACGAATGCTTATGATATGCATCGAAAAATACACCTCTATTTGCTTTTGGTGTTACTGTTCTATTATCTTCACCAAAGAAAAACGTATCACCATCACTGTCATTCAAATAAAATATTAATGATTTGTATCCCTCACCATCTGTATCACAATGAGGAGGATTAAATGTTGGTGCATTATGAAAAGGCATAGTCATATTACATTTGATGCGTAGAAAACTATCTATACCTGAGAACAACTGTTCACTACGTTCTATTGCTTTCTCTGCTATGCTATAAAACTCTGGATACTTCTTAATGTACTCGTTGAGTATTTGTGTCTCTGTATCTGTATGTTCTTCTGCACCTGTGTCTAACATAATGCATCTAACCATCTGTGGTACGTCTTTATCGTCAGGCATATCAAAACCTGTTAATGTGTTTGAGTTATACATCCAAGTGAATAAAGGATCACTAACGACACGATTGATAGTGTCGAAAGTGTCTTTATCTAACAAGTCATCAAACACTTCTATCATTAGACAGTAGGTTCTGGATTGTTCTTGGACTCTTGAATTTCTTTACGCACTGTAGCACAGAACTTTGCTAACTCTGACAACTTCTTTCTTGCTCTTGTACCTGCAGACTTATTGCCTTTTTCTTTAAATGTTGTAAACTCTAGTTTGAATTCACGAACCATATCGTCTAGTTCAAATATTTCTTTCATAGTCTATTTCTCCTTAGTAAATTGATTAGGTTGTACATCAGTAAGTAGAGTAGGGAATGCTTTACGCACTATCTCTCTAGTGATGTTAGGAAACTTTTCTTCCATCTTCCTATCTTTAATTAGATTGAGCAAATCTGCTTCTTGCCAATGTACTCCCTCTAAAATCTGTATATACACTGCTTCTTTGCGTGTCTTAGGTAGTGGGTCAGACTTCAAGCATCTTGCTAGTCTTCTACCAACGACATATAGAGAAGCATTAGACATACCAATTGGTTCTTTTTCGTCACGACTATATGGTGGCGCACCTTCTGGTAAGTCTATTTCTATGTTCTTGTCAAAATTCAATGCTAACATATTGCGAATAGGTCTTATGTTGTTCGCTTCTAGCAGTCGAATTCTCTCTGCTTTTGTCTTAGCATCATTCACTTGTTGTAGTATCTCAGGTACGAACTTTTGCATTATAACTCCATTGTTTATCTACTGCTATTTATATTGCCTGCTATACTGATCCGCTCATGGTTCTTACCCTTGAATGGGTGTACCATATGCTCTAACCAACCAGGAAATATTACTATTTCACCTTCAACAGGAAAGTGTAACATACGATTAGGCGACAAGAAATGTGTCTCGCCGTATCGCCATTCAATCATACCGTCTTGAGGATCATTGACGCTTCTATCTTCATATACATGACCAGCAGATGGATCAAGTAGTGTGTTCTTTACATATATTACGAATGCGTAGTCGGACTCTTCGTGTGTATGTTGTCCAATCGTTTGATTTTCATGTTGCACGTTCATCCATACATTATCTAAATCTAACTCATCAACATCTCTGTGGTCTATAGGATTATGTGCTTGTGTAAAGTTTGAAATGTGTGCAAATATTTCTTCTAATGCTTCATAGTGTTCAGGTTTCTCTTGAAACTCTAGTCTATTGTTTTCAGTTGTCGTGTGACATAGCATATCTTTAACGCTTTCTTGTGACTGTGTAACCATATCACACATCGTCTTGAATACTTTGTCTGTGAGTACACCTTTATAGATTGATGGACCCATATATCTATGTGTGCCATCTTTAATTAAGGGTCTCTCGTATCTTCTTAGTTGCTTGACCATAATACTCCTCTGTGATTAGTCATATACATTTCATCACCAATCACTACGCAATCAGGACCAAACTCATCTGCGAATGACTTTACATCACCTATTGTATGACACATGGGTTTACCAGGTGCGTTGAGTGATGTATTAATCACTATAGGTGGGCATTCTAAGTCCTGTAATCTTTCTAATAGTTTTCTATATGGACCTTCTTGTCCTATCGTCTGATATCTAACTGTATCATCTGTATGTATAACGCCAGACATTGCTTCTCTACCTAATGCAGTAGGTTTTGCCGTATGAAGCATATGTGGTGATAGCGTATCTGTCTCAAAGTACTGTGAGATATATTCTTCTAGTATCATCACCCCATATGGACGCCACCACTCACGTTGTTTGATTTTACGTTCATTCAAATAGTGTGCGGCATACTTGCGATTAGGCAGATACAACAATGAACGATTGCCTAATGCTCTTGGACCTACATGACTTTCTCCTTGACATACTGCAATGATTTTATCATGTATTAACATATCTGC
>MDTG01449452.1_pt1 | contig 27200 bp, 21 predicted proteins | sample 811421 | NCBI WGS metagenome assembly MDTG01 (sample SAMN05326645, study PRJNA326480) | marine metagenome | isolation source: seawater | place: Pacific Ocean: South East | collected 2011
CACCGCGTCCTCGGTCGTGACAGTCCCCAGTGGTGGTCGGCTCACTGGCGAAGTACCGCGGCGATTCTCGCGGTGCTCACCCTGCTGGTGGGCACGCACATCCCCCGACTCGAGATCGGGACGATCGAGGACGGGCCCGACAAGCTGCTCCACTTCTTCGCCTTCATGGTGATCACGATCCTGGTTCGGATTTCCCCGTTGGGGCGGTCGGGGGTTCGCACCGCCGTGCTGATGGTCCTCCTCGCGGCCTTCGACGAAGTCACTCAGGAACTGCCCGGACTCAATCGGAACTTCGATCCACTCGATCTGATCGCGGATGCGAGTGGCATCGTCACCGCGCTCTGCTGGTGCTTCGCGCTGGGGCCGACGAGGAGAGGATCGCGGAGCCACCGACTTCGTCAGTTCAGACGGCTCGCCGGGCTTCGGTTGATGCTCGCATCGATGACGAACTGGATCCACGTCGCAACCTGCGGGGTTCTGGGGGCGATGATCGGCGGGGTCCTTCTCGGCGTCGCGGGACGCAATCCGGTCATCGGTCCGATCACCATGGTGGTGGTGGGTGGAATGACGGGTTTCGTGGCCTCGGCGATCATCATGATCGAGGCGGGACGAAGGCATTCGATGAATCGAATCGATGCCGAATATCGTTGCCTGGCCTGCCTTCGGGGACCGACATCGGTACAGGCATGCTCCCGATGCGGGGGACGGCATCTTCCCGAGCCATCCTCGGCTCGAGTCCCGGACCGTCGGGTGGTGCTCAGAACCAGCAGCCTCGTGCTTCTTCTCGCCGGCCTCGGGATCGGCGCCTACGTGCTTCTTCTCGGTCTGGTTCCGGGAGCACCCATGCCCCTCCCGGTCCTGCGAGGTTCGATGTCCTGGTACGAGGGGCTCCAGGTCTCGATGTCCATGACCCTCGACGCCACGTTCCTGGGCATCTTCGCGGCGATGGTGGTCTGGTGGAATCGGCGTCGGACGGCGATCACCAGCGAGTTGGAGGGCGTCCGCTGCCTTTCGTGCGGTCACGACCTGTACGGCGTTTCCGCCGGGCTCGAGGGAGGTCGTTGCCCGGAATGTGGGGCGGATTTCAAGATGGACCGGCCCGATCTGATGGCAGGATCAGGCGAGCAAGGTGAGAATGTCTCCAGATGAAGAGTACGACCACAACCCTGTTGAGATCCGCCCGCCCGTTCCAGGCCTGGATTCTGCTGCCGGCGATGTTCCTGGCGGGATGCGGCTCCACCGAGTCCTTCCTCCTCGACAGCGACGTCCCGATTCCAGGGGAATCCGCGGGGCGTGCGACCTCGGGGATCGAGAGAACCTCCGGGCTGCTCACCGGTGTCGATACCGTGTTCGCGACGAAGGTCGACGATCCGGTCTCGAGGATCGACGTGCTTGCGGCGCGATTCCGGGCTTCCGGATGGACGGTCGAATCACGGAGTTCGACGGCATCGACCGCGACGGCGATCTTCATGAAGGTCGACCGCCGATGCCGGGTGAGGATCCTCCGCAACGAGCTCGACCCCTCCATGAGCAGGGTCGCCTACAACATCTGGACGGTCGACGATTCCGAAACGGTCTCGAATGCGGGATCCGGCAGGGTCGATGACTGAGAAGTCGGGAGCAGCACCGGCCGGTCATGGTTTCGAACGCCATGCGTTCACGGTGACGATTCTCACCGCGGCGAGTCGTTTCGGTGGACTGGCACGGGAAGCCTGCTTCAGCAGGCTGGTCGGACTGACCGACGCCGCGAGTGCCTTCGGGTTCGCGTTCCTGGTTCCGAATCTCTTCCGGCGGCTCTTCGGCGAGGGTGCTCTGTCCGCTGCCTTGGTCCCCGAACAGGCTCGTCTGGAGAAGCGTCATCCGGAGTCGGCCAGGAGACTGGCCAGCGTCATGTTGCTCGGTCTCGGTCTCCTCCTGGCCGCGGTGGTGGTCGTGGGAGAGTTGGTTCTCGTGGTGCTCGGAACCGAGGGTGGGCTGGCGACTCGTCTCCTCGCCATCACGCTGCCCTACATGCCCCTGGTCTGCATCACCGCCACCGCGGGCGCCGTGCTCCAGGTGCGAGGCAGATTCGCGCCGGCGGCCGCGGCCCCGATGCTGCTCAATGCGACGCTGGTCGTCGCCCTGCTCCTTGCCTGGAGCCTGGGAGAAGGGCCCATCGGCGAGAAGCGGATCGGGATCGTGGCCTGGGGCGTGGTCCTGGCTGGAGTCCTGCAGGCGGGTTGGGCCCTGGTGGAGCTGCGTCGAACCTCGGTGGCTGCGGTCGCGGGAAGCCCGAATCCATTGCTGCGGATGCGGGTCAGGACCTCGATTCGAAGGGTGGTACGTCAGTCGATTCCGATGATGCTCGGGCTGGGGGTCCTGCAGCTCAACACGTTTCTCGATGGTCTCATCGCAAGCTGGCCCACGGTGGTGGGTCCGACGATCCTGGGGTACCCCTACCCGCTCGACGAGACCGCGATGGCGACTCTTGGCTACGCAAGCCGACTGTACGAGTTCCCCCTGGGGGTCTTCGGAATCGCCATCGCCACCGCGATCTTCCCCCAGCTGTCCCGCGAGGCGGGAAGTCCCACGGCCTTCGCCTCCACGATCCGGCGCGGAATCCGGCTGACGATGTTCATCGGCGTTCCCGCCAGCATCGGCGTGATCCTCGTGCGGCGATCGTTCGCGGAAGTGGTCTTCCTCGGTGGGGCGTTCGATTTCGAGGATGCCCGTCGGGTCGCCTTCGTGCTGCTCGGCTATGCGGTCGCGATCTGGAGCTATTCCACGACCCATCTGCTGGTGAGAGCCTTCTATGCCCGGCGGGAGCCGATGACCGCGGTCCGGATCGCCATGGTGGTGGTCGGCCTCAACGTGGTCCTCAACATCACACTGGTCTTCGGCACCGGGCTGGGAGTCGCGGGTCTGGCGTGGAGCACGGCGATCTGCGCGGTCGTGCAGACCTGCGTGTTGCTTCGCTGCCTGGAACGAAGGACCGGTCGTCTCATCGACTTCGCAGTCCGTCGTTCCATCCTCGAGACGGTCCTGTCCGGAGGCTTGATGGCCATCGTCGTGTTCACGGGGATGCGTTCGCTCTCCACGGTCCTTCCCGGGGATGCGTGGTGGTCGGCACTGATCGAGCTGACGGTCGCGACCTCGATCGGAGCCGGAGTACATCTCGGGCTGGCTCGATGGCGCCGGCGTCCTGAACTGGGTTGGGCATTGGGCAGGACCGGGGGATCCTGAACCATGGGGGGGCTAGGCCACGTCGCTGGGAACCGCCTGGACGGCGGCCGAATCCTCGGCGAGGCTCCATTCGGGTCCGTTGCGGATCACGTGTCGATAGAGGGTGTCTCTCTCGGTAGGGATGCATCCGGCCTCGATGGCGGCCCTGCGCAGATCGTTGCTGGTGGTCTCTTGGTGCGTACCCTTGCCGCCGACGTGGGTGATGTCGTACCAGACCACGGTACCGTCGAGGTCGTCCGCACCGGCGTCCAGCATCAGCTGTGACATCCCGAGGGTCTGCATGATCCAGAACGTCTTGGCATGGGGGATGTTGTCGAGCATCAGCCTGGCGATGGCCAGGGTCCGGAGGTTCTCCAGCCCAGTGGGCCCCGGGAGATTCTCCAGGCCACTCGCATCGGGGAAGAACGGAAGCGGGATGATGGTCTGGAAGTAGCCCGTATCGAGGCCGTCCTGACCCGGCATCGGAAGACGATGGTTGGGGTACGCCTCGTCCGGACCGGTCAGCAGCACTCCCGACTCGCTCTCGGGGTTCACGGGTCTGGTGGCAATGCCCTGGGTCTCCGCCCAATTCTGGAGGGTGTGGTCCTGCTGCAGACGCAGGAGATCCATGTGGACAAGGCGTTCTCGTCGTCCCTCGACATGGCCGTAGAGCATCGTCGCGTTTGAATTCAGTCCGAGCTCGTGAGCGGCCCGGTGGACGTCGAGCCACTGATCGCCGCGGATCTTTCCCTTCCAGGCGCTGTCGTGGGCACGGTCGTCGAACACTTCAGCACCACCACCGGGGAGGGAGCCGAGGCCGGCCTCGTGCAGATCGGCCAGCACGGAACGGGTCCCCGCGAGTCCATCTCGTCCCCGCTTGGAGATCCTCTGCAGGTGGACGATCTCCACCGCGGTGAACGCCTTGAGATGCAGGGAGGGTGCGGCCTCCCGGATCGTGGAAAGCATCGAGGTGTAGTGATCGAACTTGAACATCGGATGGAGACCACCGACCAGGTGGATCTCGGTGGCGCCGGCCTCCTCGGCGGCCAGAGCCGCGTCGCGAACCTGTTCGACTGACATCTCGTAGGCACCTTCCTGACCACGCTTCCGGTGAAAAGCACAGAAGGAGCAGCTCAGGGCGCAGACGTTGGAGTAGTTGATGTGCCGATTGATGTTGTAATACGCGGTGCGACCGTGCATGCGTCTGCGAACGAGATCGGCCAGCCTGCAGACCCCGTGGATGTCGCTCGTCCGGTAGAGGACGTCCCCGTCTTCCAGGGTCAGCCGGATACCCTCCATCACCCGGTCCGCGATGGGGCGGAGTTCCGGATCCTGGATGTGGATCGGTCGGACTGGTTCTGCGAGGTCGGTCATGCTGACATCCTAGAACCAGTTCGATGCGGGCATCGGAGTGGATTCCCGGATCTGGTGGCGATGGGGGGGGTGACCTGACCAAGCGATCCGTGTTTCATCCCGTCCCAAACCCCGATCGGCATGCACTTGCACCATGGTCATGGCCATTCTGCGTCCGAGAAGTCTCTCGTCCGGGATTTGGTTGATCCAACGTTTCGGGTCGTGCCGGATCGAGTTCGTCCGGTTCCGGGGACCGACGAAAGTCGGCCTTCCCGGCCGCCGATGACTCTATCGGGACCCCACTCCGATGTTCGGGGTCCGGAAAGGACTCTGAGATGAAGCGAACCGCACTCCCCAATGGCTGGCACATGGTCGACGACCGGGACGTGGTCGAGGTGGAATTCGAGGCCCTGGATGGCCCTGCACCGATCCGTTTTCCCGGACTGGGCTCCGAGGAGACCTCGGATGCCTCCGAGGACGCCCTGAAAGCGGCCGACGCCGTCTGCCGCAGGATGGAGGTCCTGGCCCGCGAGCTCCAGTGTCTGATGTCATTCGATCGCGATGACGGACCCCGGGCGGCTTGAACGCCTCTTCGCAGGGATGGGAATCGTTCCCGGGCTTGAATCCGGTTCCTTGATGCGAAAAGCGGCTGGATCCCGGCGGCGCACGCGTAGACTCGAGAGCGGGACGATGAATGCACTCCTCCCCGCCAGCCGTCCCACGGTTCGAGGTTGCTTCCACATGACGAAGACAAGGCCCACCAACGACCGTTTCTCACGATCCGGCATGCAGGAGTTCCGTTCCCGAAACGCATGGTGCCTCCTGCTGGTGCTGTTCATGTTCGTGGCCGCAGCTCCGGCCCAGGTGCGCTGCTTCAGCTGGAACGTGGCTCGAGGCATCGGGGATCCGGTTGCCGTCGAGGACGTGTTCGCCGCCGCCGCCGCCGACGACCGTCCGGGCTTCGCGGTGGCTCCATCGATCATTGCGCTCCAGGAAGTCACCTCGTCCACGCGAAACGATTTGATCTCCATCATCGAGGCTGCGATCCCCGGAGTCCCCTATGCGGAGGCCGTCTACACGAGTTCCGGTGGCGAGGACAACGCGGGCGGCGCCCAGATGCTTCTGTACCGCACCGATGTGTTCGAGGAGGTCGTCTCCGGACACCGCGACATCTTCACGGGTGCGGGCCGCGACGCCGATCGGTGGAAGCTTCGCCTGGTGGGGTCCAGCGATGAGGCCGGCGTGGTGTGGATCTATTCGATGCACCTCAAGGCGAGCAATTCCGAGTCCGATGCGGCGATTCGAAAATCCGGCGCGGAGTCCATTCGCAACGATGCGAACACCCTGCCGCCGGGTTCCAACATCGTCTACCTCGGCGACTTCAACGTGTACTCCAACGATGAACTCGCCTACCAGGAGTTCCTGGCCTCCGGAGAGGGCCGGGCCCAGGATCCCATCGGCACCGGCAGCTGGGGTGGGGCCTCCAACGCGATCAAGCACACGCAGAGTCCGCGGCTGACCAGCCGGGGCCTGGTCGGTGGAGGCATGGACGATCGGTTCGATCTCCAGCTGGTCACGCCCGCGCTTCTCGACGGTGAGGGCCTCTCCCTGGTTCCCGAAACCTACCGGGCCTTTGGAAACGACGGCAATCACTACAACGATTCGATCAACGACGGGAACAACACCTACTACCCCTCGGACATCTCCCGTTCGAACGACCTCGCCGATGCGCTTCACGACGCGAGCGACCACATCCCGGTGATCAGCGACTGGCGGATTCCCGCCCGGATGTCCTGCGTTCTGGACAGTGACCTCGGACGGGTAGTCAGTGGAGGCAGCGCTTCGATCAACCTTCTGATCGCGGACAGCCGCCAGGCCGAGGCATCCGAATACGTCGACGAGCTGGAGTACCAGGTCATCGGAGACGACGTGATCCAGGGAGTGGGCTCCGGGATCGCGCCCCGTCTCCCCAGCTTCGTGGCGGAACCCTTCTCGCTGGCCTCCGGGATCGAAGGCGACTTCTTCGCCACCGTCACCGTGGAAGCTCTTTCGCCGGGGGTTTCCTACGCATACCAGCAGCTCAACACGTCCGGAATCGGGATCCGTCCGGCTCGTCCGTCCTGGAGCGATGTCTCCGCGACCGACGACATCACCGTGTCGGACGCCGCCGCACCGGACTCGGGGGTCTTGTTCATCGACGTGCCGATCCACAACCTCGACTGGGATGTCGACCAGGCCGCGCTCGATCTCGATTTCATCTCGGGTCTGGAGGGTGGCTTCTTCGTCTGGGATGGTCTCGGCACCCAGGTGACATCGTCTTCCCAGCTGCTCCGTTTCGGCTTTCAGACCGACGGGGCCGCCGCCGGCTCCCATGCGGTCGATCTCATCGTTCGCACCAGCGACGAGGACGTCCCCGGCGAGTCGACACACGAGGTCCTGCTCCGCCTCGAGGTGGAGGTGGGCGGCGATTCATTCGGGGACCTGAACGGTGATGGCCTGGTCAACGGCGGAGACCTTGGTCTCCTGCTCGGGGCGTGGGGGAAATGCGCGGGCTGTCCTGCGGATCTGACCGGTAACGGGGTCGTCGACGGTGGCGACCTAGGCCTTCTTCTGGGTGCATGGACCTTCTGATCCTCGATGAAGACGGCCTCCTCACCGCTGATGGCCCGCGGCCAACGTCTTTCGGCGTTGCTTTGCATCCTGATCCCCTCGTTCCTGCCCCTGGTGTTCACCATGGGGACGCATGCCGAGGATTCGGTGTACGTGGATGCGGGTCGGGGTGACGTCCGGGTCGTCGTGCCGTCCGATCTCGACCCGGCCGAACCCCTGCCCCTGATCCTGCTTCTGCACTCCTTCGCGTATTCGGGGGAGATCGAAGAGGCCTACCTGCGTTTTTCGGATCAGGTCGAGGAGCAGCGGTTCATCCTCTGCCTCCCCAACGGGAATCGGAATTACACCGGCCAGCGATTCTGGAACGCGACGCCCGCCTGTTGCGACGTCTTCAACCAGAATCCCGATGATTCGAGCTACCTCGTGGGACTGGTGGACCTTCTCCAGAGCACCTTCGCGATCGATTCCGATCGTCTCCACATCGTCGGCCACTCCAACGGCGGCTTCATGGCCCACCGGATGATCTGCGAGCACGACGGAATGTTCGCGGGAATCGCGACCCTGGCTTCCGCGACGTACGAAGATCCCGACGCCTGCGTCCTCGAGACCCCGGTCCACGTTCTACAGGTGCATGGCACCCTCGATGTGGTGATCCGGTACGGCGGGGGGTGCCTCCCCAACGGTTGTTACCCATCGGCGCTGGAGACCCAGGCGATGGTGGCTTTCGACAATGGTTGTGCCGCCAGCCCGGACACGACGCCGGAGCCCATCGACCTCGTGCCATCCTTCTCGGGAGCGGAGACCTCGATCATTCGATACGAGGAGAGCTGCTCCCCGGGGGGCACCGCGGAACTCTGGACGGTTTCCGGAGGTGGTCACAACCCTCCGTTCAACGGGCGGTTCGCGGAGAAGGTCGCGCGATGGCTGCTTGAGAGGTCCAAGGCTCCGATTCCTGAGGACTTGAACCGGGATGGATGGGTGGACTCCGCGGACATCGGGCTGCTGCTGGCTACGTGGGGTGTCTGCAAGGCCTGCCCCGCCGATCTGAATGGAGATGGCGCGGTGGGCGGAGCCGACCTCGGGATCATGACCGCAGCCTGGACGGGGTGAGGACGGGGGGCTTCCCTCGGAACGGCGGTCAACGAACGACGCCCGCCGGGGGAGGCGGGCGTCGATCGATAGGCCGAGGTGGGATTCGAACCCACGAATCACGGATTTGCAATCCGTTCCCTTAGTCCACTTGGGTACTCGGCCGGGACCACGAGTATATCGGCTCGGTTCCATCTGGCCTTGCATCATGTTCTCACGATCGGGGGAGGTTCCCCATCCGGGAAGACACCCTCCACCTTCTGCTTGGTCGTACCATGTCTCCATGCCTGCTCGATTCACGCTCGCGGCCATTGCAGCCCTGTCCGTTCCGTTGGCAGTCCCCATCGGGGGTGCCGTCGGAGGCCAGGACTCCGGCGTGACTCCGGATGGAGGCGTCGAGACGCCCGTCCGCAGGGTCGTCGTCCCCGAAGGCTGGCCGGGAGGCGATCGAGTCCCTCTTCTTCGGGAAGGTGTGGTCCTGGTCAAGGCTCCGGGATCCATCCGCCGTGATGAAACTCTCGGGGTGCACGTCTTCGAGCCGGAAGCTTCATCGACGACCGGTGTCCGCCGGGAGCTGATCCTGCTTCCCAGCCGTGGACTCGACGACCTCGATCGCTTGGATGGCATGGCCGATCCGACCACTGTCGAGGGGTCGGATTACGAGGTCAGCGGCAGGGTGCTCGTCTACCGCGGACGGAATTTCATCCTCCCGGATGCGATCTTTCCCGTGGACGAGATCGGAGACTCCTCGGCTCCCCCGGTTCCCGAGCGACCGCGCGGCGAAGGGGAACCTCCGCTCTCCGAAGAGGAGATCGATCGGATCGGAGACGAGATCGAACGCCGACTGGAATCCCGGATCGGGGCGGTACCGAGAAGCCTTGATGTCCTCGGGGCCCCCCGTGCCGGACGAGGCAAGATTCCGAACGGCACGAGATTCGTCGATCGTCGGGGGCGGCTTTCAAGGGATCCCGCGAGCGGGGTCTGGAGATTCGTCTTTCCCGGGGGCGGGGGCGGCGCTTCCAGCGTCATCCTGCTTCCATGTCTCGAACTCGAACGGATCGAGAATCGGGCCCGTGAGGAGGATGTCTCCACATCCCGGCTGATCAGTGGGACGGTGACCACCTTCCGTGGGCGAAGCTATCTGCTTCCGACGGCATCGAGGCCGGCCGTCGAAGGACGCGGCCTCGGCCACTGATCCCGTTCGCCGCCGCACGAGCGAATTTCCGATTACGCTCTCGCCTCGTGATCGCATCGCGCGATCCAGGCGTCGAACGACTGAAAGCGGAGCCCGAACTTGAGTCACCCCCAGGCCACCATCGAGACCAACCTTGGCACCATCACCGTCGAGCTGTGGGAGGACGTGGCGCCGAAGCACGTCGCCAACATGCTCGAACTCGGAGAGAAGGGCTTCTACGACGGTCTCGCCTTCCACCGGATCCTGCCGGATTTCGTCATCCAGGGCGGATGTCCCAACACCCGCGAAGGGGCGGCAGGCATGCCCGGTACCGGCGGTCCCGGGCACCAGCTCAAGGCCGAGTTCAACGATCGAGCCCATGAGAAGGGTGTGCTTTCCATGGCTCGTTCCGCTGATCCCGACAGTGCCGGAAGCCAGTTCTTCATCTGCCTGGGCAGAGACAAGTGCCAGCATCTCGATGGCGAATACACCGCCTTCGGCAAGGTTCTGGAAGGCCTCGAGGTCGTGGATGCGATCGCAGCGGTCGACATCGATCCGCACAGCGGGGCCCCCACCGGCGACATGCCTCGGATGACCGGTGGAATCCACCCGGTCGCGGCCGAATAGCGAGGCACCCCCGGGTCAACGGGAACGTCGTTCCGCCGGCTCCTCGGGAGCCGGCGGTGTCCACCATTCCCGAATCCGGGTTGAATTCCTCGGGATGCCGGGAACCAGCGGTTCCGCCGGCTCCAGTCGCATCCGTGCGATTCCCGGAGGATGCGATGGTCGTCCGGTGGAAGCGTCCCCGATCTCCACATCCGCCAAGCGGGCGATGGCCTCCGCTCCATCCGACGCCCAACCGAACGAGCAGTACTGGCCGTCGAGCCTGGCGGTCCCTTCCCGGGAAAGGCAGATGAACCACTGGCTGCCGGCACTGTCGGGGGGGTCCCCCCGGGCCATGGACATCACGCCCAGGTCATGAAGGAGATTCGAGCGTTCCATTGGAAGGTCGTAGCCTGGACCACCATCACCGGTCTCGCTGGGGTCGCCGCCCTGGATGACGAAACGCCGGCCACTGGAATCCATGTGGACCACGCGATGGACGAGGGTGTCTTCGTAGAACCCATGATCGGCCAGGAACCGGAAGTTCCAAGCGGTATTCGGGGCCGATTCCGGTGCGAGATCGATGCGGATCTCCCCGAAGTCGCTCTCCATCACGACATCCCTGTCGACATAGGTCCGAAACCCCGACAGCACGGGATCCTCCGCATCGACCCAGTCCGGAGAGTCCTTCATCGCCTGCAGGGCGAGCACGTCGGATTCCCTCCCGGGGTCGAGAAGCTCATCCCCGAATCCGATGATCCTGGTGTATCTGCTCCGACCGTCCGCACGAGTATCGCGAACCGTTCGAACCGGAGGTCTGGATAGCAGGGGCTCGACGACCACCGGTGTTCCCACCGGGAAGCCCTCGGATATCACCTGGATACGAGCGGCTCGCTGGAGTTGGAGGGTCGCCGGCATCAATGCAGCGATGTCCAGCAGGCCGGGGCCGAGCCCATCGGTGCTGTCCAGGACCTGGCCATCCGCATCGAGAAGGACGAGCTGGAATCCATCCTCCGGAATTTCATTGGTTCCGCGCAGGGAGAGGACCATGGGGATTCGCTTGCCCGCACCGTGATAGAGGCGATTGGGCACCAGCATGTCGCTGGATGCCGCCAACGGTCTCGAAATCAGAGGATCGAGGCCCCCGGAGGCCCCGAGGAGGGATCCCGAGAGCATCAGGGACGAGATGAGGAAAAGCATCGGCATGGGAACTCCCGGACGGGTCTCGAACCGTGGTTCGGAGGTCGGGCGGGGCCCGGGCTCCGTGTCTTCGTAGAATGCGGCGATCATGTCCACCGGCCTCACCCCTGACGATATCGCCCGAACCCGCCTCCTCGTCGGACTCGAGATCCATGTCGAGCTCGCCACGAGATCGAAGATGTTCACTCGTGCCCCGAATCCGGCCTCTCCGGAGTTCGAGGGAGCGGATCCGAACACCCTCGTCGACCCTCTGGTCGCGGCTCTCCCCGGCACCCTTCCGGTGATGAACCGCGCCGCGGTCGAGATGTCGGCCATGGTGGGCATGGCGCTCGGTTGCTCGATCGCCGACCATGCGAAGTGGGATCGCAAGAACTACGTCTACCCGGACCTCCCCAAGGGATACCAGATCAGTCAGTTCGATCTGCCGCTCTGCTTCGATGGTGCGGTCGACATCCCGTCCGACGACCCCGATCTCGGCGGGGGCATGAAGCGGATCGGGATCACGCGGGCGCATCTCGAGGAGGACACGGGGAAGCTCGGCCATGAACTGCCGGGCGGTGGGCGATGCACGGGAAGCCTCGTGGATCTCAATCGAGCGGGAACACCTCTTCTCGAGATCGTCACCGAGCCGGACTTCGAACGAGTCGAGGACGTCCTGGTCTTCGCGCGGGAACTTCGCTCCATCTGCCGTTTCCTCGGAGCGACCCAGGGAGTCATGCAGAAGGGGCACATGAGGTTCGAGCCGAACATCAATCTGATCATCGACACCAACGACGGCCGGGAGTTTCGAACTCCGGTGGTGGAGATCAAGAATCTCAACAGCTTCCGGGCCGTCGAGGGTGCGATCCGCCACGAGGAGAAGCGACAGCTCGAGGAGTTCCTCGAGACCGGTCGCACGATGGGCCTGGGCATGAAGCAGACCAGGGGGTGGGACGACCAGAAGCTGGTGACCGTGCTCCAGAGGGAGAAGGAGGACGCACACGACTACCGGTACTTCCCGGAGCCGGATCTGCTTCCCGTGGAGATGGACACGGCATGGCGGGATCGGATCGCCGCATCGATACCGGAACTGCCACTGGCGAGGAAGGCCCGCTACCTGGAGGACTATGGGATTCCCGAGAAGGATGCCATGGCCCTCCTGGACGAACGCGAGTTGTGCATGTGGTTCGAGCGGGTGATCGAGGCGCAGCTCGTCATGCCGGAGGCCGTCTCTCCGCACGATGCGGGTCATGAAGCCGCCAAGCTCGTCCTGAATCAGATGGCGAAGCGTGCCAACGAGATCGGTGTGCATCCGCATGAACTCGGGGTGACGCCCCAGCAGGCGGCCGAACTCCTCCAGCTTCGGCGTGAAGGCACCGTTCCACCCCAGGCCGTCGACCGTCTGCTGGAGCTGGCGGTGGACTCACCGGACACGATGGCCGTGCTCGCCGAGTCCAACGGCCTCGTGGTGGTTCGGGACGAAGGTGCGATGGAAGCCTGGATCGACGCCGCCATCGAGGCCCAGCTCCAAGCGGCGGAGGATGTCCGGAATGGCAAGGATGCGGCGGTGGGACGGTTGGTCGGGGCGGTCATGAAGGCCTCTCAGGGCCAGGCCGACGCCAAGGAGGTTCGAGAACGCCTCTTCAAGAGACTTCAAGGCTGATGGTCGACGCAGCGGAAGGAAGACTGATGCATCAGGATCTCGCGGAAGTGCTGCTCGATGCGGACACCATTGCGCAGAGGGTAGATCACCTCGCCGGGGAACTGGCCACCATCCTGGACGCCGTCTCCACTCGGGAGGAACCGATCGTCATGCTTCCCGTGCTGACCGGAAGCCTGGTGTTCACCGCGGATCTGATCCGACACCTTCCCCACAAGCTGAGGCTCGACGTGGTGACCGTGTCCAGCTATCCGGGAACCAGCACCACCAGCACCGGCGCGGCGATCCACTCGCCTCTTCCCGACGACCTCGAGGGCCGGCACGTGGTCGTGGTCGACGACATCTTCGATACCGGACGGACGATGGAACTTCTTGATGGAGAGCTCCGCTCCGCGGGAGCCAGCGGGGTCACCAGCGTCGTCCTGCTCGCGAAGCCCGCGCGTCACGAGGTCGATCTGCGTCCCGACCTCGTCGGTTTCGAGATCCCCGATGCCTTCGTGGTCGGATACGGACTCGATTACGACGGTCTCTACCGGAACCTGCCCTTCATCGGGACCCTGAGACCGGAGCTCATCCCGTGAGTGGGGATGCGGTGGCGGATCGTCTCCGGTCCAGTGCGGTGGAGGATGTCGCCGTCGTGTCGGCACCCGCTGTCCCGGAGATCGTGGCGAGGATGCTGGATGACGACGAGACGATCCTGCTCGTGGTTCGTCCCAGTCTCTGGATGGTGCCCCTCTGGTCCCTCGAAGCACTGGGTGTGATCGCGGCCCTCGTCTTCGCCATGGCATGGGCATCGAACTTCCAGTGGGCCCCCTGGACCGAACCGCAGGCGTTCGGCTTCGGCCTGGTGGTGCTCGGATCCCGACTGCTGCAGCAGTTCCTGGACTGGGCGAACCGGATCTACGTGCTCACCGATCGTCGGATCGTGCGTCGGCGGGGGATTCTCAGGGTCGACGTCTTCGAATCGCGGTTGGATCGGATCCAGCAGACCAGCGTCCTGCAACTGGTGAGGGAGCGTACCTTCGGGCTGGGGACCATCGCCTTCGCCACCGCGGGAACGGGGACTCTCGATGCGATCTGGGAGGCGGTCGCCGATCCTTTCACGGTGCATGGCGAAGTGACTCGTGCGATCGATCGCTACGGCCGTGGAACGACCATCTGATCGGCGAGTTCAGGGGGTCGTGGAATCGATGATCGAGGCGATCGATCGCAGGTCGACGATGGAGAGAGTCTGGAGGGATTCGGGGTCGATGATCATCATCCCGGTCTCCGGACCTCCCGTCCCAAGGCCGACGGTTCGACCATCGGTGCGGGTCCCCACGAGCAGGATCTGATTGGCCTCTGGGGTGTCGATCACCATGACGGGCAGATCGCGATGGATCACCGTGACCACGCCCGCGCTGGCCGCCGCGAGGCCGACCGTGGTGACCGCAGTGGCGATTGCGATGGTTCCGCAGAGTCCTCGGACCCACCGTTCGTTCGGAAGACGGAACACAAGGACCGCCAGAAGAATCGCGAGGATCATCGCCACGCCATCGGTGGCGGCTGCGTCCCGCAGGGAATCCGCCCAGTCCGGGTTGCCGATTGCATCCTGAAGGGTGCTCGTGGTCCGACTGGAGGCGCGAAGTCCGATCAGGATGTCGGCGCCGACCACGAGGGCCGCGGTCAGACCGCTGGCCGCGGCCACCGCCGGAGCGGGGCGTTCCGCGCCCCGTCTGCGGGGACGTGCGGCGACCAGTCCGGCGATCGGCGGGATGGCGAGGGCGAGGGCCGCGGCGAAGAAGAGGGGCTCGTCCACACCGCTTCGGTAGAGCGAGTCCAGCATGACGATGGGCAGTTCCGCGCCGATTATGAACGTCTCTCCGATGGGCCTGATCAAGGCGCCCGCGCCCAGCCAGTGGTCGATGCCGACCCGCTCGGCGATCGTTCCGATGACCAGCAGGCCGACGAGGGCCGCGGCGCTGGTGAAGGCGATGACGCCCAGTTGCACGCCGTCCCGGACGGGATCGTCGGCGGTCGAGGAGGCTCTCACCAGGAGGTTTCGCGAGGACTGGCTCGAGCTCCTGGGTTTCGCGAGGTTCGACGGCCCCCGGCCCGGTCGAGCGACCTTGGAGGCTGGTTTGGAGGTCTTCTTTTCGTCGTTCATGGGTGGCCCTCGCCGGATGGGAGAAGATCTCTTCGAGTCATTCCGCTTCGATCTCAGCCGCCCACGGTGTATCCAATCGTGGGTCGTGCAGTCGCTCCCCGATCGCTTTCAATGCGTTGCGGTCCTCTTCAGAAACTTCCTCGGTCGCCGGGGCCATGATCTCCACAACCGCATAGAGATCCCCGGTGTGATCACCGGAGCTGATTCCGCGACCCCGAAGACGCAGCTTCGATCCGCTTCGAATTCCAGGCGGCACCTTGAGAGTGGCGGTGCCCTTGAGCAGGGGAATCGGAACCTCGGCGCCCAGGGTCGCTTCCACGATGGTGACCGGTACGACCACCTCGAGATCGAGTCCGTTTCGGAGGAACCAGGGATGGCGGCCCACCCTGACCTGCAGAAGCAGGTCGCCGTTGCCACCACCGTTTCGGCCTGGAAGCCCCTTGCCTCGAATTCTCAGCGTCGCACCATCTCCGACGCCGGCGGGGATCTTGACGTCTATTTCCGTCGGTTCGCCGTCCTCGCCCGCGAGTCGGAGTCGCTCGGAGCCGCCGAAAGCGGCGGCCGCGAACCCGATCTCCAGGTCATGCTCGAGATCCCTGCCCTTGACGGGGCCCTGGCGGCGGCCGCCGAATCCACCGAATCCGGAAAAGCCTCCAGCCCGTCCGCCGGATCCCCCGAATGCCTCTCCAAAGATCGATTCGAAGTCGTCCGGGGACATGTCGCTCCAGGACGCCCCCCCGCCCTCGCGGGAACCCCCGGACGGGCCGTGAGTCCCCGAATGGCCGAATCGGTCGTATCGGGACCTCTTTTCAGGGTCCGAGAGCACGTCGTAGGCGGTCTGGATCTCGTTGAATCTTTCGGCGGCATCCTCGTTCTTGTTCAGGTCCGGGTGATGTTCCCGGGCAAGTCTGCGATGAGCAGACTTGATATCGCCTTCCGAAGCGTCCCTGGAGACGCCCAGAACCTCGTAATGATCGCGTGGGGAGGCCATGGGACGAGTATACGTTTCCAATGTCGGAGTACAGGTGGATCACCGATCACACCGACATAGCATGAAGTTATGAACGATTCTCCGGAAGTTTCGCTTCCCGTGCTACCCGGCTCCGGCCGGGAGCGCGTCAGGCCTCTTCGTCGGACGGGCGGGAGCCGGATGGAGCGTCGTCGCTTCGCGGTGCTGATCTTCATCCAGCTTCTGATCATCGCCCACGTGGTCCAGTGGATCGTCATGGGCACGACGGTGGCCCCGATCGAGCCGAGCGAGTCCATCCAGACCCTGCGTGGTGGGGCGATCACGGTCGGATTCATCTTCTTCGTTCTGGCCATCGGGTCGACGATGATCTTCGGCCGATTCTTCTGTGGCTGGGGATGTCACATCATGCTTCTGCAGGACTGGTGCGGAAGACTTCTGGACCGGTTCGGGATACGCCCCCGACCCTTTCGGTCCAGGCTTCTGAGATGGATGCCGCTGGTCCTGGCTCTCTACATGTTCGTCTGGCCCCTGGCCCATCGATTTCTCGTGGCGCCGTGGATCGGTGAGCCGACGGTCTGGGCGGGATGGACCTTCGAAGCGACCACGACGACATTCTGGAAGACCTTCCCCGGGTTCATGATGGCGATCCCGTTCCTGTTCGTGTGCGGCTTCCTCACCATCTACCTGCTGGGGATGAAGGGATATTGCACCTACGCCTGTCCATATGGAGGGTTCTTCGCACCGGCGGAACAGGTGTCTCCGGTTCGAATCCGGGTCCGGGAGGATTCCTGCGAGCATTGCGGGGTGTGCACGGCCGCATGCACGAGCAATGTGCGGGTCCATGAGGAGATCGAGTCGTTCGGCATGGTGGTGGATGCCGGATGCATGAAGTGCCTGGACTGCGTGACGACCTGTCCCCAGGACGCTCTGTATCTGGGAGTGGGTCGTCCGGCGATCTCGATCGGCAGCGAGGAACGCGACGCCGCCATCTCGACGGGCACCCTCAAGCCGAAGTTCGATCTTTCGTGGACCGAGGAGATCGTCTTCGCTGTGATCGCGATCGCAATGCTGCTGTCGATCCGCGGTGCCTATGCGTTGCCATTGCTGTTCGCGAGCGGAGTCACCGCGTGTGCGGTCTGGGTCGTCTGGAAGGCCTGGCGAACGGTCTCCGATCCCAACGCCTCGTTCCAGAGATTCTCCCTGAAGCGCTCCGGAGGCCTGCGTCCGGCAGGCATCACGCTGATCGGCCTGGCCGCCATGCTGCTCGCCTCATCGGCCTGGATCGGCGTGGCCAATGTGAACGCCTGGTTCGCCATGCATCACGATGACCGGGTGCTGGTACCGCCGTCGATGGTCTTCAGTCGAGTCGGTTACGTGGCACCGGACGGTGAGATCGCTCGAAGCGCGGAGCAGTCGCTCGACTGGTATCGAAAGGCCGGGTTCCTCGCGGACGGTGGATGGTCGCCGATCCCTGCCAATCGATCGGCATTCGCGATTCGACGGACCTGGCTGCTCTCGGTTCTGGGTCGTTTCGAGGAGGCTCTCGATGAAATCGACGGTGCGATCGCCCGGATCGGCCTCGATGAGGATCTGGCTCTGGCTCGCAGTCGGGTCTTGAGAATGACCGATCCGGCCGGAGTCGAACCCGACTATGCCCGGGTGCTCGAGAAGCATCCGGGATGGATGAGACTTCGCGACGAACGAGTGCTCTGGCTGTTGGAGGAGGAGTCCGCTGTCTCCGCCATCCGGGAGGCCCGGGTGGCCCTCGAGATGAACCCCGAACAGCTGCTGCCGATGCGTCGGCTCGCGGTCCTGCTGGCGGACCACGGTGGGCCCGCCGGATATCTGGAAAGCGCCGAGATCACCCGGATGACCATCGAGATCGAGCCCGAGAATCCGAACGCGTGGAGATCGCTGGCCCTCGCCGTCGCGAAGAGTGGGGATCTCGAAGCCGCCGTGGAGGCCATGGACGAGGCGATCGAACTCGCCCCGGGGGACTGGCGTCTTCGACATCAGTATTCGATGCTGCTGAACGACCTTTCGCGGTGGGATGACGCGGACCTCGCGTTGTCACGAGCCATTGGGTTGTGGGAGGAGGCGGGGGGGGAATCCGCAGGGCCTCGGCCAGCGCTGCCGGCCCGCCCGATGGGACCTGCCCCTCCATCCCTCGATTGAGGACTCCGGGTCGAACCAGGACCATCCTCGTCGGAACCGGGAATGCCCTTCAGCTTCGAGTGGCCGCGTCCAGGCCGGCGAGGAGTGCATAGAGCGAATCCGGATCGGTCGATTCGAATGCTCGTTCCCTGGTGACGGGGTCTGCCATGAACTTGCTGATCCGACCGAGTGCCTGGATATGGTCCGCGATGCGACTGGCGGGGCTGGCGAGGAGGACGATCATCTTCACCGGCTTGCCGTCGATCGAGTCGAAGTCGACCGGTTCCCGGGGGATTCCGATCGCCATCGTGATCTCCTGGACACCCGGGCATTTTCCATGGGGGATGGCGAGTCCCTCGCCGATTCCGGTGGATCGCTGGCCTTCACGGTCCCACACGGTTCTTCGAAAGTTGTCGGGGTTGCTGATCGACTCCGATGCGCACAGCATGTCACAGAGTTCGTCGATCGTCTCCCTCTTCGTCGTTCCCTCGAGGGGGACCTTGACGAGTTCGGGATGGAGGATGCTGGAGAGTTCGAACGTCACGATCTTGACTCCGCTCCGAGTGAACCGGCAAGAAGCGCCGAAGCAACGATTGTAGCGATCCACAGCTCTTGGATCGACCGCAGGGAGGCTCAAACCCGGTCGGATTCACGCCGGGGTCGACTCCACATCCCCCCGGGTCAGCACCACATGAAAGCTGCCGTCGTGGATCCGGCGGGGGTCGGTGCCCGGAAGTCCGGAGGGGAAGGTCTGGTGTTCGGTCCGGATCTCGAAGCCGAAATGGTGCCCGATCCAGTGGGCCACCTTTCGGTTCTCGATGGGTTCCAGGCTGCAGGTCGAGAACAGGATCGCCGCGGATGGGCCCAGAAGGGGTTCGGTGTCCCGAACGATGCCCTTCTGCAGGGTTGCGATCGATCGCAGGGTGTCCGGATCGAAACGGTATCGAGCCTCGGGACGTCGAGCCAGCACCCCGGTGTTGCTGCAAGGGACGTCGAGAACCAGCAGATCGGTCTTTCCCATGGCCGGGGCGAGTCCTTCCGGATCGACGACCTCCACGGTCGCGTGTTCCCGAAAAACCCTGCGGAGATCGTTCCTGCGAGTCTGATCCACGTCGGTCGCCAGAATTCGAGCCTCGGGATGCGTCTCGGCCAGCTGCCTGGTCTTGGTTCCGCGGCCGGCGCAGTAGTCGACGATCAGTCGGGGTCGAAGCCCCGTGGTGGCAGCCACGGGTTCGCCGCTGGCAGGATCCTGCACTCGCCGGGTGAAATCCTCGGCCAGGAATCTTCTGATGTCGAGTTGTTCATCGGTCACGATGAAGAAACCGCGACGCTCGTGGGGGGCGAGGGGACCATCGTCCCCGGCCAGATGCTGAAGCGTGCCGGGATCCGTCGCGGTCACACAGACCGGTGGACGGACCAGATCGTGATGGCAGAGTTCCCGGGTCTTCGCGAGGCCGTGCGCACCGACCCAGTGAACCACGAGAGGCTCGCCATGACTCGTCTGCTGGCAGAGCCTGAGGATCTCGTCCTCGGCGAAAACCGGCTCGGTGAGGACCAGCGCCCGACCATCGACGAGCGGGAGGATGTCGCGGCGGTGGTGGAAGTCGATGGCATCCGGATGATCCTTGGCGAGGAACTCGCCCCTCAGATCCGCCACCCGTCGGAGGACGGCGTTCACGAGTCCGGCCGCGCCGGAATGGACATGCTTTCGGACCCTGTTCACCGTCTCGTTGATCGCGGCGTGGTCGGGAACCGCATCCATCAGGAGAAGTTCCGCGGTGCCTGCAAGCAGGGCGGCTCTCACCGAGCCCTGGAGGATCCGCCAGTCCCGGTCGAGCCTGGATGCCGCGACGGCCTGAAGGGTGTTCCATCGCTGGAGAATGCACTGCTCGAGGGCGCGGGCGAAACCTGCATCCCGGGATGAGAGTCCGGACACATCCGCGGAGCCGATCGGAAGGTCTGGATACTTCCGGGCGATTCGAACCAGGCGTGCATGGACACGGTCCCTGGCATCGCCTTCGGACAGGGGCGCGAAGTACTCTTCGGTCGCGCTCGTCTCGCGACGCTCGGTTTCTCGCGATCGCCTGCGATTTCCCGCGGAGTTGCGATCGAAGGAACCTCGGCCGCCACGGGGGGGTCGTCGTGTCATGCAGTTTTCAGGACACCGCGGCGGTGGCGGCGGCCTCCTTGAGAGCAGCGGCCTTGTCGGTGCGTTCCCACGTGAAGGTGCCGGGACCGCCCTCTCCGGGCTCCCGTCCGAAGTGACCGTGAGCGGCCGTGGCCTGGTAGATGGGCTTGAGCAGCTCGAGGTCCCTGATGATTCCGGCCGGGGTCAGGTTGAAGTGCTCGCGGACGAGCTTCTCGATGCTCGCCTCCTCGATGGTCGCCGTGCCGGCGGTGTCGACGAGGACGGAGGTCGGCTCGGCGACGCCGATCGCGTAGCTGAGCTGGACCTCGCATTCGTCGGCGAGTTCCGCGGCCACGATGTTCTTCGCGATGTAGCGGGCCATGTAAGCGGCGGATCGATCGACCTTCGAGGGATCCTTTCCGCTGAAGGCCCCGCCTCCGTGACGCCCTCGACCACCGTAGGTGTCGACGATGATCTTCCTGCCGGTCAGGCCGCAGTCGCCGTGGGGTCCGCCGAGTTCGAACTTTCCGGTCGGGTTCACGTGGATCACGATGTCGGAGTTCCACCACTCGCCGAGGATGGGGCGGATGATGTGCTCGATCACCGCCTGCTTCAGTTCCGCCTGTCGATCGTCTCCGTTCCATTCCGGTCCGTGCTGGGTGGAGAGGACCACGGTTCGGATCGCGACCGGCTTGCCCTCGTCGTATTCCACGGTGACCTGGCTCTTGGCATCGGGACGAAGCCCGGGGATGATGGACTCGCGACGGACCTCGGCCTGGCGCTTGACCAGCAGGTGCGAGATGTCGATGGGGAGCGGCATCAACGACTCGGTGTCCCGGCATGCGAATCCGAACATCAGTCCCTGGTCGCCGGCACCCTGTTCGTCCTCGCTGCCCCCGTGCTTGTGCCGGTCGACGCCCTGGTTGATGTCGGGACTCTGCTGGTCGAGGGAGACCAGCACGGCGCAGCTGTTTCCGTCGAGACCCTTCGTCGAATCGTCGTAGCCGATCTCAAGGGCCGTCTTGCGGACGAGGTCCGCGATCTCGACGTACCCATTGCATGAGACCTCGCCGGCCACCACCGCCATTCCGGTCGTCACCATCGTTTCGCAGGCGACCCGGCAGTTGGGATCCACCTTGAGCATCGCGTCCAGCACCGCGTCCGAGATCTGATCGGCCAGCTTGTCCGGATGGCCCATGGACACGGATTCGGACGTGAAGAAGTGCGGGCGGCTTGTCATGGTCTATCCAGCGCGAGGGATTTGTTTTCAAGTCATTCAGCATCGGATGAAGGACTGGAAGACGGTATCCCGAAGCAGCGGATGCCGCCAGTGGCTCAGAGTGATTCGAGGAAGACCACCAGGGCTGCCCGGTCGTTCGCGGAAGCTCTGCGGAAGAACTCCTTCGATGCCTCGGCCTCACCGCCGTGCCAGAGGATCGCCTCTGCAAGGTTTCTCGCTCGACCGTCCCTGAGGAAGGCTTTCCCACCGGCGACGCCCTGGGTGAGTCCGATGTTCCAGAGTGGCGCGGTCCGCCATTCCGATCCCATGACGTCGCCATCGTCCATGGTGTCCGCCAGACCGGCGCCGAGGTCGTGAAGGAGCAGGTCGGTGTAGGGACGGATGGTCTGGCCGCGGAGTTCGCCGTAGGGATGATGATCGCCGGTCACGATCTCCGCGACGTGGCAACCGCCGCAACCCGCCGCCTCGAAGACGACCTCTCCGTGCAGGGCGATCTCGTCGGTCAGGCCCCGCCTCGCGGAGACTCCGAGCAGCGAGGTGTAGCGGTTCATGAGTTCGAGTTCGTCGTCGGAGACCTCCGGTGGTTGAGGCGAGGATTCTCCGTCGAGCACCGGGAAGATCGTCGTCGCCACCCCCATGTCGCGATTGAGTGCCCGGGCGACCTGCTCGAGAATCGTCGCTCTGCCGGCCTTGGATGTGAAGCGTCCGAGCCTGGTGGTCCCGGGGTTCCTCGGATCGGCAACGAGCCGTGCCCGGCCGGAGATGCCGTCGCCATCGAGATCGCAGGGATCCGCGAAGTCGAGAATGGTGGATTCATCGATCGCCTCGAGGAGACCGAGTCCGATCAGCGGCTGTGCATTTCGGAGCGAATGATGTGGGGGAGTCGTTCCCAGGAACGAGAGAAGAGGCCGTCGGAGTTCGAATGGCGTGCCGTCCTCGTAGAGGCCGTCGATCGTCTCCCATCCTGCGAGCACGGCGGCGCCTTCGCCTTCGACGCCTTCGGTCGGATCGTTGATCTCGAACCAGTTGAGGTTCCAGTCGCCGAGTGCGGCATCGAGGCGGAAACGGTAGGCGCCGGGGACAAGATCCAGGTCCAGGGTGATGGTGGACCACGACTGCCAGCCGCCGGTGTCGGGAACGTCGATGCTTCCGAGGATCGATCCTGATCCAACCCTGCTCACATCGATGCGACCTCCGCCCACGTCGCTCGCCACCCGAAGGTCGATCCGATAGGTGCCGTTCTTCTCGATCAGGAGGGGGGCGGTCAGGTATTCCATCCAGTCCCCGGCGTCTATGAAGCCCACGTTCAGGCCTCCTCCGACATCCGCGCACGACTCCGTCTGGACTCCGTTCATGCCGCTGTAGTCCTCGGCCTCGACCCGGAGCAGGTTGTTTGAAGGCGAATCGCTCCCGAAGGGTTGGAGCGAGTCGCCGAGGATTGGATGCGTGGTTCCCGCCGTGTCTGCGGCCACGATCACCACGGAACGCGCGATGCTCGCCCCGACTTCGGGAGGCAGGGAGCGACCGTTGTTCACATGGCAGCCCACGCAGCTGGTGTTGAGGAATCGCGGTCCGGCGTCCCCCGCGTGATCGATCAGCGGTGGATTGTCGGGTTCGGAGTGGCCGCCGGTCGCGAAGTCGGTGTGATGAAGCCTGCGGCCGTGCATGAAACGATGCCCACTCGCGCGGGCGATATTGCCGGTGGTCTGCTTGAACCGATGCTCGGGCTCCCCCGAGTACTGATATGGCAGGGTTCCGAGTCCTCCCAGACGGGCGGATTCCGGGAGCGGATGCGAATCAAGCGAGGCGTTGGCGGCCTCCTTCGGGTTCGCAGCCTCCTCGAGAGCCTGGGAATACCAGGGGACGATCCCTTCGCCGACCACGTAGAGGAAGGCGGTTCCGTAGTAGTTCGATCGGCCGTTCCTCGGGCTCAGGAGGAACTGGCTGATCTCGACCTCCATGCGGTCGCCGACCTGAAGGGGTCGATTCTCGGGGAGCTTCCTCGCGATGACCGACTCGTAGTGGTACTCGGTTTCTCCAATCCACTCCGTCGAGGGGCGGGTCTCGACCAGCGTGACCCCCTGCCCCGGGTTGTCGGAACGGTTGTCGTGGTAGCCCGCATATCCGCTTGCGTAGAAGGTTCGGAACTCGGCGGGGTTGAGCGGGTCGTGGGTCATGAACCTGAAGACGACTTCCTCGCCGCCCCGGGGCACGAAGTCCTCGATGACGATCTCCGCGACTCTCTGTTCCCAGTAGAAGGGAAGCCAGTGGTCGTATGCGGAGAACCTTATCTCCCGGGCGTGCCGATCCCGGGCTCGATCGGAGAAACGAGTCACCAGGGCTTGTTCGGTGAGCACGAGAACATCGGGTTCCCCGGGGGTGTCCACGTCGTGGAGCGGAACGACTTCCGGATCGACATCGCACGGGCAGGGGCCCCACCCCGCAATCAACAGGCCGAAGTCAGCCCCGTTCACGGTTCCATTCCCATCGAGGTCGCCACCGGGATCACTGGTGTTCCAGACTCCGAGGATCAGGCCGAGATCGGTGCCGTTCACCATGCCGTCCCCGTCGAGATCTCCGGTGCAGTCTCCCGCGGCTTCGGGAGAGAGGACGGCAACCGTTGCCAGGATCGGTATCGCAAGTCGGATGGCGTGTCTTCTCATGTGTGGTGAATCCAGGTCCGGAAGTTCGGAGTGCCATCCATGGTTTCGCGGGGCAAGGCCCCTCGGTTCGCGTGTTCATTTTCTGGTTTTCACGAAAGCAGCGTCGGGAGATTTACGGAGAACGGCCTCCAAAAGGTTATGAGACATTGTTTTTCGGTCTTTCAGTAGCTGACCAGCGGATTGGGCGATCTCGACCCACCCAACCGGCGCGTTCTCCATGTCTTTCACCGCGACTTCCCACCCCCGGGAGACGCGAGAGGGAACCAGGGCTACTCTGAACCCGTAGCAATTCGGGATGGAGGTCCGCCGTCTCAATGGTCTGGATCCTGTCGAAAGGTGAATCGTTCTTGTCTCACATCCTTCCCAAGATCAGTCTGTCGAGGTCGATGGTGGTCGCTTTCGCGGCCGTCTTCATGACGGGCGCGGCAATGGCGGAGGAGAAAGGCAACCGGGTCCTCCTCAGGCTCGCCCCGGACTCCGTCGTCCATGTCGACGGCCGGGGAGGCCGATGGATCATGCCCGATCCGAGCCGGAAATCGCTGCTTTTCGAAGACATGCTCTTCGCCCGCTTGATCCACGATGAATTGCTCGAGTTCGGACTGGAGTCGATGGAATCGCTTCTGCACTTCCCGACCGCCCACCCCGGGATCGCTGCGGAGATCGGGCTCGATCGTTGGGTGGTCGCCACCTTCGAATCAAATCGCAGCGCTCGAAAGGCGGTTCGAAGCCTCTCCGACCTCTTGGAGATCGGGGGACCGGTCGAAGTCGCCGAACTCGACGGCAGGGGAGGCGTCGCCCAATCGGTGCCATCGGATCCCTGGATCGATCTCCAGTACGGCATCCGAAACACGGGCCAGAACATCGCCGGAGTGAACGGGGTGGTCGGCGCGGACGTAAACGTGATTCCCGCCTGGGACTGGTCCATCGGCTCTTCGGACGTCGTGATCGCGGTGCTCGATTCCGGGGTCGGACTCCACGAGGAGTTCGATTCACGAATGACCCCTGGATGGAACGTCCCGGACGGAGACGACTCCATCGCGGACGAATGTTCCAGCCATGGCACGCACGTCACGGGGATCATGGCGGCCGAGGGTGACAACGACCAGGGCATCGCGGGCGTGAGCTGGCGGTGTCGCATCATGCCCGTGGTGGTGGTGGATGGCTGCTCGGGCTACGAATCCTGGGTTGCGGAAGGCATCGTCTGGGCCGTGGACCACGGCGCGGACGTCATCAACATGAGCCTCCAATACGGTGCGGGCAACCAGGCGTTCGCCGATGCGGTGGCCTATGCGGATGCCGCCGGAGTGATTCAGGTCGCCGCGGCGGGAAACACCGGTGGTCTCGACGACGTCCAGGCCCCCGCCCGTTTTCCCGAGACCATCGCGGTCGCGGCGATCGACAATCGTGATGAAAGATGGTCGAGTTCGAGCGCCGGCCCTGAAATCGACATCGCCGCTCCGGGTTGGAGGGTCTACTCCTGCTCCTCGAGCTTCAACTACGTCTACAAGAGCGGCACCAGCATGGCGGCCCCCTTCGTGTCCGGTGCGATCGGTCTGATGAAATCACTCGAGCCCGATCTCGACCCATCAACGGCGAAGACATTGCTTCGTTCCACGGCCGTGGACATCCTCACGACCGGCACCGACGATCTCAGCGGTTCGGGCCGACTTGACGTCGAGGCTGCGATCCTCTCCCTGGACCCGGAACCACCCGCCGCCGGTGATCTCGATCGGGACGGACGAGTCGACGGCGGGGACTTTGGCCGGTTGCTGGTGGAGTGGGGGATCTGCCCCGGCGACTGCGAGGATGTCTGCCGAGCGGACTTGAACGGTGACTGCAGCGTCGACGGGCAGGATCTGGGGCTGCTGCTTCTCGACTGGACGGGATGATCCGTCTCCGCGGGGAAGGGATCCCCCATCGACCTCCGATGACGGGAACGACCGACCCTGCCACCATCGTCATCGACACCCTTCTCGCCCATCGCTCCATTCGACGTTTCTCGAAGGATCCCGTGGCCGAAGACGACCTTCGGCGGGCGGTAGCCGCCGGCCAGAAGGCCGCGACCAGTTCGAACATCCAGGCCTACTGCGCCATCCGGATCAGGGACCAAGGGCGTCTGGACCGAGTGGTCGAACTCACGGGCGGCCAGAGGAAGGTCGCTGAATGCGGGGCTTTCCCGGTGATCTGCGGCGACACCAGGCGGCACCGGATCATCGCGGAGCGGGCTGGGACCTCGCATGTCTCCAATCTGGAGGCGTTCATGCTCGCGACCATCGATGTCGCTCTCTTCGCCCAGAACATGGTGGTCGCCCTGGAGTCGCTCGGATATGGCACCTGCTACATCGGTGGACTTCGCGACGACCCTGCCGCGGTGCACGAGGTTCTCGGAACTCCAGAAGGAGTCTGGCCGGTCTTCGGTCTCTGCGTGGGTCGCCCGGACCAGGAGCCCGAAAGCCGTCCCCGGCTGCACGCGGGAGCCGTGCTCAGTGAGGAGGCGTATCCCGAAGACGACGAGATGCTCGCCTTCGTCGACGAATACGACCGACGCATGGCATCGTGGTGCGAGCGGCAGGGGATGGATACTCCGGACTGGTCTTCGAGGATCGAGAAGCATTTCCAGGAACGTCGCCGGCCCCGCAACTCGGAGTGGTATCGAGAGGCGGGAGCCGACTTCGAATGATCGTCGTGGCTAGGATGATCCATCTGCCTCACGGAGTTACGCACGTATGCTGGTCCCCGTCAACATCTCACGACTCCTCATTCGCGAGATGGCCGATTCGCAGTTCGTGACCCTCCAGGAGGTGGGTGGCTCCCGCAGCTTCCCGATCGCCATAGGCCTGGGGGAGGCCTTCGCCATCGAAAGACGCATGGGGGGCGGAGTTCCTCCGAGACCTCAGACCCATGACCTGCTGGAGTCGGTGATCACCACCCTGGGAGCGGCAGTGGTTCGGATCGAGATCCACGACCTCGACGCCGGAACCTTTCATGCCCGGCTCGTTCTCGAGCACGAGGGAGGTTTCACCGAAGTGG
>MDTG01103488.1_pt1 | contig 27197 bp, 20 predicted proteins | sample 811421 | NCBI WGS metagenome assembly MDTG01 (sample SAMN05326645, study PRJNA326480) | marine metagenome | isolation source: seawater | place: Pacific Ocean: South East | collected 2011
ATGTTTATATTTGGTCTTTTTTCTGCTGGATATTTAGGAGTTACCAAACTCTATAAATTATCTCAAGGATTAAAAGCCATACTAATTACAGACAATCCTTGGTTTTATATTGCAATGGTTAGTATGATATTGGGTACGCAATTATTTTTAGCCGGTTTTTTAGGGGAGCTTATTTTAAAGACAAAAGAAGTAGAAAACTATTACACAATCAAAGAAAAACTAAATTACTAACTCCATAAATTTTGGACTTATAAGCAATGAAAAATATTTTAGACAAAGCAACCTTATGGCTTTCAGATACATTTGATACTGAAACACAACAAGAAATACAACAATTAATTAGCTCTGATTCTAATGATCTAACAGATCGGTTTTACAAAGATCTAGAATTTGGAACAGGTGGAATGCGAGGAATGATGGGCGCTGGAACCAACCGAATTAATAAGTATACCTTAGGGAAAGCCACCCAAGGGCTGAGTAATTACTTAAAAAAATCGTATCCTAACGAAGAAATAAAAGTAGCCATCGCTTACGATTGTAGGCATAACAGTGACACCTTTTCAAGATTGGTTGCTGAGGTGCTTTCTGCAAATGATATTAAAGTGGTAGTATTTGAAGATTTACGTCCTACTCCAGAACTTTCCTTTGCTGTAAATGAGTTAAACTGTCATGCTGGAATTGTATTAACGGCCTCTCACAATCCGCCAGAATACAATGGCTATAAAGTGTATTGGACAGATGGTGGTCAAATAGTTCCTCCACAAGATAAAAGCATTATAGATGAGGTAAATTCCTTAGATTTTTCTGATATTAATTTTAATGCAAAACCTGCATTAATTTCTGAAATTGGTACCAAAGTAGATGAAGCTTTTTGGAAAGCATCTATTAAAAATGGCACCTTTGATGTACAAGGAAGAGACAATTTAAAAATTGTTTTTACATCTTTGCACGGAACTTCTGTGAAATTAATTCCTGAAGTTTTAAAAAGAGCTGGATATTCTCAAGTACATAGTATTAAAGAACAAGAAGAGCCAGACGGTAATTTTCCAACAGTAAAATCGCCTAATCCAGAAGAGCCTGAAGCACTTGAAATGGCTATCGATCTTGCTGAAAAAATTGGAGCAGATATTGTTTTAGGAACAGACCCAGATAGTGATAGAATTGGAATTGCTGTAAGAGATACCAGTGGTAAAATTAAATTATTGAACGGAAATCAGGCCATGGTTGTTATGACAGATTTCTTAATTAAGCAATGGAAACAACAAGGAAGGCTTAACGGGAAACAATTTGTTGGCTCTACTATCGTTTCCACTACTATGGTGAATGATATTGCCACAAGCTATGGTGTAGAAGCTAAAATTGGTTTAACCGGTTTTAAATGGATTGCTAAAATGATTATAGATTTTCCTGATCAAGATTTTATTGGCGGAGGAGAAGAAAGTTTTGGGTATATGGTAGGAGATTTTGTAAGAGATAAAGATGCGGTAACGTCTGCATTATTAGCCTGTGAAATTGCCGCTGCAGCCAAAACAGGTGGAAGTTCTTTTTATGAAACCTTGCTAGAGCTTTATACAAAGCATAGTTTCTACAAAGAACGATTGGTTTCTTTTACAAAGAAAGGGATGGATGGTGCAGAACAAATTAAACAAATTATGATAGATTTACGTAAAAACCCACTCACTCATATAGACGGGTCTAAAGTAACTTTTGTAAATGACTATGAAGCTTCTACAGAAATGAATATGAGTACTGGAGAAGAAAAAATTATGGAGCTACCAAAATCTAATGTACTAATTTATCATACAGAAGACGGTACTAAAGTGGCAGCTAGACCTAGCGGAACAGAGCCAAAAATAAAATTTTATTTTAGTGTGCAATCTCCCTTAGATACTGTAGAAAATGCCATTAAAAAAGAACAAGAATTGGATACTAAAATTGATAGAATTATAACTGAAATGGCTATTTAATGATCTACTTTAAAAAAATATTACAATATGCAAAACCATATAAATTATATGCGGTTTTAAACATCATATTCAATATTTTTTATGCAATTTTCTCTGCATTGTCATTTTATGTTTTAATGCCTCTTTTACAGGTAATATTTGGTGAAGATCAAAAAAAAGAAATAATTGAGCCCGTCTATTTAGGCTTCACTTCATTAGGGGAATATATGAATGATTACTTCAGTTTCTATATGATGAGTAAGGTTGGAAATGATGAAGAAAAGAAATTATTAATAGTAATAGCCCTTATACTAGTTATAATTATTTTGAAGAATATTTTTAGTTATCTTGGGTTTTATGCTATTACTTTTCTTAAAAATGGGGTTTTAAAAGACATTCGTAACGATTTATATCACAAAACTATTTCACTGCCAATCTCTTATTTTTCTGAAAAAAAGAAAGGAGATATTATGGCTAGAATTGGACCAGATGTTATTGAAGTTCATTATTCTTTTCTATCTATATTGGAGTTAATTTTTAGAGACCCCATTATGATACTGGTTACAATAATTTCTATGCTAGCTATCAGTGTCAAACTAACTATTTTTATTTTTGTATTTGTACCTATTGCTGGATTTATTATTAATATTCTTGGTAAAAATCTAAAGAAAACTTCTGATAAAACACAGAAAGAACAGGGTTATTTTTTATCACTTTTAGAAGAAACCTTATCTGGCTTACGAGTAATTAAAGGGTTTAATGCTGAAAAAGTATTTGGAAATAAGTTTAAAGAATCTACATTACGCTTCGAAAAATTAATGAATAAATTACTAACGAGAACTCAACTAGCTGCGCCAGTTAGTGAAATTCTAGGTATTATGGTTTTCTGTGTCTTAATTTGGTACGGAGGATCGTTAGTTTTAGTAGAAAAAACGATTCCTCCCTCTGCGTTTATTCCATTTTTAGGATTTGCATACAACATTATTACTCCTGCAAAATCTATTTCAAAAGCAAGTTTTACCATTAAAAAAGGGAATGCTGCTGCAGAAAGAATATTAGATATCTTAGAAACTGAAGATCCCTTACAAGATAGCCCAAATGCTATTGATAAAACCGATTTTAATTCAGAAATTGAATTTAATAATGTGTCTTTCAAATACCAAGAAGAATATGTGTTGAAAGATTTTTCTCTGAAAGTTCCTAAAGGAACATCGGTAGCATTGGTAGGACAGTCTGGAAGTGGAAAATCTACTTTAGCTAATTTAGTGACTCGTTTTTACGATGTAAATAATGGAAGTATTAGTGTAGACGGAAACAATGTAAAAGATATTTCTAAAAAATCATTGCTCGGACTAATGGGTATTGTGACTCAAGATTCTATTTTGTTTAACGATTCTGTTTCAGAAAACATTAAATTAGGAAAACAGGATGCTACAGCAGAAGAAATTAGAAATGCCTCTGAGATAGCCAATGCACATGAATTTGTGAAAGAACTACCAGAACAATATGATACCAATATTGGTGATGGTGGAAATAAATTATCTGGCGGACAAAAACAACGCTTATCTATAGCCAGAGCAGTCTTAAAAAATCCTCCAATTATGATTTTAGACGAAGCAACCTCTGCACTAGATACAGAGTCTGAACAATTGGTTCAAATAGCCCTAGAAAAAATGATGAAAAATAGAACATCATTGGTCATAGCTCACAGATTGTCTACCATACAAAATGCCGATAATATTGTAGTGATGCGTAAAGGTTCAATTGTTGAACAGGGAAAACATGATGAATTATTGGATAAAAAAGGAGAATACTTTAAGCTGGTAACCATGCAAACTTTGCAATAATGCTTCTGGAAAAAATCATATTTACACTTTTCTTCAAATGGAAATATTTGATAGCGATATTGCACGCTAAATTTCTCAAAAAAAATAAAAACAGTGATTTCAAATCAATTACCTATGTTGCAAGAGAAGCAGATAAAGATTGGATATTTGGTGCAAAAGTAAGACGGCTTGCAAAATTTTCTGGACTCAATGCTACTCCTTATTTTCATAATCGACTACGAGATTTGCCAGATAGCGATGGTTATTTTTTTGTGTTCCATCAGTACTTCTATAGGGCTATGCGTCATAATCCAAAAATTCTAAACAAAAAAAATATTGTGATGTTTACCCACCCTAACTGGACCTTTTCTTTTTCGGAAAGTCATGTTATTTGGTGTTTAAATAAAGCAGATAAGGTTATTTGCTTAAACTCTAAGGTTCAACAAGAACTAATTACTGCAGGCTTAGACCCAGATAAAACTTCATTAATTCATATTGCCTCAGACCCAGATTTCTTTTATCCTCATAAACGAAAAACAGGTTCTGTTGGTTTTTGTAGTGCATTTGGAGAACGAAAAAACCCTGAAATGGTATATCAGTTGGTAAAAAACATGCCCGAAAGATCTTTTTATCTCTTAGGTAGGTATTGGGAAAATTTTGAGAAGTATGATAAAATGAAAAATATGCCAAACCTCACCTACTACAACAATGAAGACTACAGTAAATACCCTGAAGTGTATAACAAAATAGATGTATTTGTTTCTCCATCTACATTAGAAGGTGGGCCTGTTCCTGTTTTAGAAGCAATGCTGTCTAATTGTTTCCCAATTGCCTCCAAAACTGGTTTTTGTCCAGATGTAATTTCAGACGGAGACAATGGGTTTTTATTTGATATTGATGCAGCATATACAGAAGTAATGAAACTAATTGAGCTTTCCGATTCAAAGACAGTAGATGTGAGGCAATCAGCATTAGAACATTCTTGGAAAAACTGTTCTCAAAAAATTGATGATTTATTTATAGAGTAGACTTAGTTAATTTTTAAGCCTAGCTCCTCCCCTTTTTGAAGCATAAAATCAAAAGATGCTTGATGATTGTTAGGAATTTCACCTTCTAAAATAGCTTCTTTAATAGCTTCTTTTAACTGACCAATTTCACGACAAGGCTTTAGATTAAAAGTTTTCATAATCTCCTCTCCACTAATAGGTGGTTGAAAATTTCGCACATGATCTCGTTCTTCTACTTCTTTTATTTTTTCACGTACATCTTTAAAATTCTTATGATAACGTTCAAATTTTTTGGGATTCTTTGTAGTAATATCTGCTTCACATAAGGTCATTAAAGCATCAATATCATCACCAGCATCAAAAACCAACCTTCTTACTGCAGCATCTGTTACATCGGTTGCTAAAACAATAGGCCTAGAACTTAACATCACCAACTTCTGCACAAATTTCATCTTTGTATTTAAGGGCAATTTTAAACGTTTAAATAACGTATAAACCATTTTAGATCCTACAAACTCATGTGCATGAAAAGTCCAACCTATTTTATTGTGAAATCTTTTTGTAGGCGCCTTCCCTATATCATGCAATAAAGCTGCCCATCTTAACCAAGTATCTTTGGTAGTTCTTGAAATATTATCAAGAACTTCTAAGGTGTGATAGAAATTATCTTTGTGTTTTTGACCTTCTACCTCTTCAACACCTTTTAAAGCAATTAATTCTGGCAGAATCATTTCCAATAAATTGGTTTTTTCTAATAATAAAAACCCAATTGAAGGTTTCTTAGCATCAATTATTTTATTTAATTCTACAATAATTCGCTCTTTAGTGATAATGGCTAAACGTGGTGCATTCTTTGCAATTGCTTTTAAGGAATGTTCTTCAATTTCAAAATTTAATTGAGTTGCAAACCTAATGGCCCGCATCATTCGTAATGGATCATCAGAATAGGTTAAATCTGGATTTAAGGGCGTTTTAATGATTTTATTTGCTAAATCCTTAATTCCATTAAAGGGATCTAATAATGTACCGTAGTCGTCATTATTTAAGCTTATTGCCAATGCATTGATTGTAAAATCTCTTCTGTTTTGATCGTCTTCTAGGGTTCCTATTGTAACTTCTGGATTTCTACTGTCTTCTACATAAGATTCTTTTCTAGCACCAACAAACTCTAACTCTATGTCTTTGTAGCGCAGCATTGCTGTTCCATAAGTTTTAAAGACCTGAACTTTGGGTTTATTTGGCAGCAAAGAAGCTACTTTTTTTGCAAGGGCAATACCGCTTCCAATAGTCACAACATCTATGTCTTTAGCAGTGCCTCTTTGTAAAATAAAATCACGCACAAACCCACCAATAACATAACTTTTCAACTCTAAAATTTTGGATGCTTTTGCTATGATTAAAAAAATATCTTCCGATATGGCTTCTTTGTAGTTTTGGTTTTGCATGAATTAGGCTCTTATTACTTCTATGTCTTCTCCAATTAGTTTTAAAATTGTTGAAGATTTGTCTGTAATTTTATCTCGCTCCAAATTTACTATATAATCTACGCCCTCCAAAATTGGTTGACTTATTTCTGAAAATGATTTTGGAGTAGGTTCTCCACTTATATTCGCAGAAGTTGAAATAATTGGTTTTCCAAATAAATTTATTAAATCCAAACAATAGTCATGTGTTGGAATTCTAATGGCTATAGTGTTATCTGATGAAATGGTATTAGATGCCAATCTTGTGGGGTTATTATAAATAACAGTTGTAGGATTCTCCGACGTTTTAATAATTTGAAGGGCTTTTTCTGGAATCTCTTGAATATATGTCTTTAGCATTTCTATTGAACTTACCAATACAACTAGACTTTTACTTTCTTCTCTATTTTTTAATTGAAAAATTTTAGAAACTGCTTCATCACAAGTAGCATCGCAACCAAGACCCCATACGGTGTCTGTTGGATACAAAAGAATTTGCTTGTTTTGTAAGACTTTTAATGCATCAAGTAGTGCTGTATTAAACATCAGTTTTTTCCAAATAGTTTTGTTATTTTATATCTACGAAACCATGAAATTACTCTTTTTTCTGGTACACCGTTTTTTTCGATATATGCTTCTACTGCATTAACCATGCGTATTGCAGATTTACCATCTATGTATGGATGGTATTCTTTTAAAATATTTGCGCGTTTTTCTTTAAAAGGATCTTCTGTTAAATTTACAGCTACTTTATGAACCAAACCACTATAGGACAATGAATTATCCCAATTTGCAACAGCAGCATTATTTTTAAAAGTAAGTACTGGCTTGTCTAATAGTAAAAATTCATAGACAACAGAAGAAGTATCACTAATCATAAGATCCGCTATCAATAAATATTTGATAATATTTCGTTCTTCCACAAAGAGTACATTCTCAAATTTATCTGCAAGTTTTTTATATAAATCAATTAAATTTTGCGCCATTAAATCATGAAATTTAATCACAATAAGATATTCTTTATGAGCTGCCAGTTCTTCTATCTGTACCAATAAATAAGGAGCACTTGATAATGATGGTGAAAATGTAGGTGCAAAAAGAATAATTTTTTCTGTGTTAGAACTATGTAATAAGTCTTGTTTGTCTTCATCATATTTATGAAGTTCTTTTCCATAGATATCTAGTTTTGGCCAACCTGTTTCTACAACACTAAAGTTTTTATGCTTTTGGGCAGCTTCAGAGAACCATTTTGTAAAATAAGGTCCTTGAGTTAGATACAAATCAAAATAACCACGGATTCTAAAGTGAGATTTTTTTTCTCCTGCCAACCCATGAAATACCTGAGTTTTAACACCCCTTAGGTAATATGGCACTTCATTCCCTGGAACAAAAATAGCATCACTTTCATAGTTAATGATCTCTTTAATATTAGAAGTGACATTTTCATCTTTGAAAGGAAATTTTTCTATTATTGCTGCTCTAACAAACCAAATATATTCATCATTTTTTTCTTTTAAAACCTCCATAATAGGTTGAAGAATTCCAAAAGAATAAGGATTCATACAAAATAGAACTGTCTTCATAAACGATTATACAATGTTAGAAAAAATTATCAGTTAAGAACTAATTTTAGGAGTTAGTACTACAATTTTAACCGTTGGTATTACTATTATTTTTTTTATTATTTAAGTACCAAAGATTCATATACCTGTCTAAAACTCTGAAGGCTCTAATTTTTGATATTAAAAACCCTGCACGTCCATCTAAAAAACCAAGTCTTAAAATAAAATGAATTATAAAGGTAACTAATGGCTTTAAAAATAAATGAAATAAGGTTACTTTCTGCCCTCTTTCATGCAATTGTTCTGCTTGAATTTGAGCATATAGTTTTTGCTTTGACATATAATGATCAAAATCTCTATAGGAAAAGTGATCTACTCTTTGTTTGAAAAAACCAATTGGGCCATCTGCTTTTATTGTTTCATGAACTTTAACTCCATTATATCTGCAATTGCTTTTACGAAATAAACGAATCACTTTATCTCTTTGGCAACCTGTATATTTAATTTGCTTGTCTCCCAAATAAAAATTTCTTTTTACATAAAATCCTACAAATATTGTTTGAGCCAAATCAATACTTACTATTTCTTTTTTTAGACTTGGAGTAACTCTTTCATCTGCATCTAAAATATAAATCCAATCATTTTTAGCGAGGTCTATAGCGAAGTTTTTTTGTGAGGAAAAATTGTCAAAAACACGTTGTACAATTTTAACATCGTGTTGTTTGGCAAGTTCTATAGTTGCATCGGTACTAAAGGAATCAATCACAATTATTTCATCTGCAAAATCAACAGATTTTATAGAAGCTTCAATATGAATTTCTTCATTTAAGGTTGGTATGATTGCAGTAATTTTCATTTTTTCTTATACAGCTACATTGTATTCACGTAGCGCCTCATTTAAAGAGGTTTTTTTATTGGTACTTTCTTTTCTTTTTCCAATAATAAGTGCACATGGCACTTGGTAGTCTCCTGCTGGAAATTTTTTAGTATAACTTCCAGGAATAACAACACTTCTTTCTGGAACTTCACCTTTCATTTCTATGGGTTCATTTCCAGTAATATCAATAATTTTTGTACTCATTGTTAAGACTACATTTGCTCCTAAAACAGCTTCTTTACAAACCTTTACCCCTTCAACTACAATAGATCTAGAACCAATAAAGGCTCCATCTTCAATAATTACTGGAGAAGCTTGCAAGGGCTCTAAAACACCACCAATTCCAACACCTCCAGATAAATGAACATTTTTTCCTATTTGCGCACAACTTCCAACTGTAGCCCAAGTATCTACCATAGTTCCTTCATCTACATAAGCACCTATATTCACGTAACTTGGCATTAAAATAGTTCCAGAAGCTATAAAAGAGCCATGTCTAGCCACTGCATTTGGCACCACTCTTATTCCTCTGGCTTCAAAATTTCTTTTTAATGGGATCTTATCATGATATTCAAAAATACCCGCTTCTAAAGTTTCCATTTTCTGAATTGGAAAATACAATACTACTGCCTTTTTAACCCATTCATTTACTTGCCAGTCACTACCATTGGGCTCTGCAACACGCAAAACTCCAGTATCTAGTAAATCTATAACTTCTCTGATGGAATTAATTGTTGTTTGTTCTTTTAAAAGCGCCTTATCTTCCCAGGCATTTTCTATAATTTCTTGTAAAGAATTCATACATTTATTGTTTCAAATATGTTTCCATTTATTGGAATAACTCCACCAACAAATATAGCATACAAATCACTTTTTAATGCGAAGATACATTTTTTAAACAGAAAATTTTATACTGTTTAAAATCCTTATTTTTGCAGTAAACAAAGAATAATGGCAAGAATTTTAGCAATAGATTTTGGAGAAAAAAGAACAGGAATTGCTGTTACAGATGAACTTCAAATTATTGCCTCTGGTTTAACAACTGTTGCAACAAAAGATTTAATTGTTTTTCTAAAGGAATATACCTCAAAAGAACCTGTTGAATTGTTTATTATTGGAAAACCAACACAAATGAATAACACCGATAGTGAAAGTGAAAAACATATTGTTGTTTTTTTAAAACTCCTTGAAAAATCAATTCCTACAATTCCTGTTCAACGAATAGATGAACGATTTACATCTAAAATGGCATTTCAAACCATGATAGATAGTGGCTTAAAAAAGAAACAACGAAGAAATAAAGGATTGGTAGATGAAATTAGTGCAACCATTATTCTTCAATCTTATTTGTATAGCAAACACTAATAAAATCTGAATTTAAAACTTTCCACTTTTAACTTTTTTCTTTCTATAACTAACTTCGTACTTTTGCAAAAACTATTAGAATTTTAAGCTTTTATGATTTTACCTATTGTAGCTTACGGAGATCCTGTTTTAAGAAAAGTTGCCCAAGAAATTGGACCAGAATACCCAAATCTTGAAGAATTAATTTCAAACATGAAACAGACCATGTACAATGCAAATGGCATTGGTATAGCGGCGCCTCAAATTGGTAAATCTGTTCGTGTTTTTATTATAGATGCCACTCCTTTTGCAGAAGATGAAAAAATTAGCGAACTAGAAAGAAATCAATTGAAAGATTTCAAACAGGTGTTTATTAACCCAACTATTGTTAATGAAGAAGGAGATGAGTGGGCTTTTGCTGAAGGTTGCCTTAGTATTCCAAACATTACAGAAGATGTTCTAAGAAAAGAAACGGTAAGTTTTGAGTATGTAGATGAAAAATTTGAAAAACATTCAAAAACCTTAAACGGTATTCTTGCTCGTATTTTTCAGCATGAATATGATCATTTAGAAGGGGTTTTATTTACTGATAAACTCTCTTCATTAAAGAAAAGAATTTTAAAAAAGAAATTAGAAAAAATATCATTAGGAAAAATCAACTCTAATTATAGAATGCGCTTTCCAAATATAAAAATTTAAATATGGAGTTTAGTAAAATTATTTCAGTTGCAGGAAAACCAGGATTATTTCAAGCAATATCTCAAACAAAATCTGGATTTATTGTAGAATCTTTAATAGACAAAAAAAGATTTCCAATACCCTCTACTAACAATGTTAGTTTGTTAGAAAACATTGCCATATACACTTATGAAGAAGAAGTTCCCTTATTGACTATTTTTAAATCTATGTATGAAAAAACAGCAGGTAAAGAAACTATTAGCCATAAAGAAAGTAGTCAGAAATTAACGGCATACTTTTCTGAAGTATTACCTGATTATGATGAAGAACGCGTGTATACATCAAACATTAAAAAAGTGATACAGTGGTATAACTTACTAGTAACTTCTGGTGTAGATTTCTCTACTGTAGAAGCATCAAAAGAAAATACAGAAGAAGTGTAAATGAATTCTAGAAAACAGCAATTAGAAGCTTTTAATCGTTTGTTAGATATTATTGATGAACTTCGGGAGAAGTGTCCTTGGGATAAAAAACAAACTTTAGAATCTCTTAGGCATCTAACAATTGAGGAAACCTATGAGCTTGCTGATGCTATTTTAGAGAATGATCTTCATGAAATAAAAAATGAGCTTGGTGATGTCTTATTACATCTTGTTTTTTACGCTAAAATTGGTTCCGAAAAAAAAGCCTTTGATATTGGAGATGTTGCCAATGCAATTTCTGAAAAATTAATAGCACGTCATCCTCATATTTATGGAGATACTGTGGTTGAAAACGAAGAAGATGTAAAACAAAACTGGGAAAAACTAAAACTTAAAGAAGGTAAAAATTCTGTATTAGAAGGTGTGCCTAAAAGTCTTCCTGCTCTTGTAAAAGCATCAAGAATTCAAGACAAAGTTTCTGGTGTTGGTTTTGATTGGGAAGAGCCGCACCAAGTTTGGGATAAAGTTCAAGAAGAATTGTCTGAACTTAATGAAGAAATTAAAAAAGGGACAAAAGACACCATAGAGTCTGAATTTGGTGATGTATTATTCTCAATGATAAATTATGCGCGGTTTATAAATGTAAACCCAGAGAATGCCTTAGAGAAAACAAATAAGAAGTTTATGAACCGTTTTCAATATTTGGAAAAATCCGCCAAAAAAGAAGGGAAAGAATTAACAGAGATGTCATTATCTGAAATGGATGTATATTGGGAATTATCTAAAAAAATATTTAAATAGCCAATAGCTAGATAAACTTTTAATGTTTTAAATGAGAAAAAACCACTAAATGAATGTATTAATAACAATTAATTGTAAAGGTCCGTTTAGTGTTTATCAAGCTCAGATTGAAATGATTTGTTTACTAAAAAACAAGGGTGTCAATATCAAAGTAATTGGTTTTTACAGTGATCAAATCAAACAGTTTTTTGATAATAAAGGAATAGACAATGCTCTTGTATACCCAAAAACAAGAATAGATAATAGGTATATTAAAGAAATTAAAAATACTATTAGAGAATATAAAATTGATATTTTACACGTTTTAGACGGGAAATCTTTGAGAAACTGTGTGGTTGCAGTAAAGAAAGAACAAGTAAAATTAATTACCTATTTTGGATCTGCTAGCCTTTATTGGCATGACTTGAGTTCTTATTTAACTTATTTAAATCCAAGAGTAGAAAAAATTATTTGTAATAGCTCTTATGTATACCAGCATGTGAAAAAACAGCTTTTTAAAAAAAATAAACATAAAGTTATAAAAATTTACAAAGGCTACAATCCAGATTGGTTTAAAGACATTACCCCTTTTAATTTCTGTTCTATTGGAATTCCTGAAAACAGTATTGTGGTAGCTTTTGCTGGTACAAATACAAAAAATAAAAGAATTTCAGACTTTATAAAATCATCTCAATATTTGTCTACAGAAAAAGAAGTTCATTATATTATTTTTGGAAAAGACACTATAGACACTGGTTTAGAAAAGTACAAAAAAGAAAGTCCTATAAAAAACAACATTCATATACTTGGTTTAAGACCTGATGCTATCTCATTAATTAAAGGAAGTAATCTTTACGTTCAAACATCCTTAAGTGAAGGTTTTGGCAGAGCTATTAGTGAAGCAATGTCTGTAGGAAAACCAATTATAATGACAGATGCAGGTGGTTGTACAGAACTAATAGATGAAAGCTGCGGTATTATTACTCCTACTAGAAATCCAGAAGCTGTTGGAAAAGCAATTTCTAGCCTTGTAAATGATGATGAATTACGGCATCAAATGGGAATTAATGCTCAAAAACGTATTGAAAAAGTATATCATATACATGATACTGTAGAGGATACAATGGAGCTTTATAAACAGTTGTTAAAACAATAAAAAATATTGAATACACATATAAAAAAAGCCACTCAATGAGTGGCTTTTTTTGTTATGCTAATTTCTTAGCGTTCTTTACCTTTTGTTTTGTTAAAGCAACATCAATTACTTCATGCATGTCTGTCACATAATGAAATTTTAATCCTTTTAAATAACTTTTTTTAATATCTACAATGTCTTTTTCATTGTCTTTACACAGCATAATTTCTTTAATATTGGCTCTCTTAGCAGCAAGGATTTTTTCTTTAATTCCACCAACAGGCAATACTTTACCGCGCAGTGTAATTTCACCTGTCATGGCTAATTTACTCTTCACCTTTCGTTGAGTAAACACAGAAACCAAGGAAGTTAGCATAGTAACTCCTGCACTTGGGCCATCTTTTGGTGTAGCTCCTTCTGGTACATGAATATGAACATTATGCGTTGCTATTATTTCTGGATCAATACCAAAATTATCTGCATTTGCTTTGATATATTCCATAGCAATTGTTGCAGACTCTTTCATCACTTTTCCTAAATTTCCAGTAATAGTTAGTATCCCTTTTCCTTTAGATAAGATAGATTCTATAAATAAGATATCTCCTCCAACACTAGTCCAAGCCAAGCCCGTAACAACACCTGCTACTTCATTATTCTCATATTTATCTCGTTCTAATCTGGGAGCTCCTAGAATAGTTTCTATATCATCATTAGTAATAGCAATATTATACTCTTCTTCTAATGCAATAGATTTGGCAGCAAAACGAACCACTTTGGCTATTTGCTTTTCTAAACCACGCACTCCAGATTCTCGAGTATAGCCTTCAACAATTTTTTCGAGTTGAGCTTTTCCTACTTTAATTTCTTTTGCTGTTAAGCCGTGTTCCTTAACTTGTTTGGGTAATAAATGTCTTTTAGCGATTTCAATTTTTTCTTCAATGGTATAGCCAGTAACATTAATAATTTCCATTCTATCTCTAAGCGCCCATGGAATTTCACCTAAATTATTAGCCGTAGCTATAAATAAGACTTTTGATAAATCATACCCTACTTCTAAATAATTATCATAAAATGCAGTATTTTGCTCTGGATCTAAGACTTCTAACATAGCAGAAGATGGATCTCCTTGATGACTTTGCCCTAATTTATCTATTTCATCCAATACAAAAACTGGGTTTGAAGTCCCTGCTTTTTTTAAGTTCTGAATTAAACGACCTGGCATGGCACCAATATATGTTTTTCTATGCCCTCTAATTTCAGCTTCGTCTCGTAAACCACCTAAAGACATTCTAATATACTTACGCCCCAAAGATTCTGCAACAGACTTTCCTAAAGATGTTTTTCCAACACCTGGAGGTCCGTATAAACAAATAATTGGAGATTTCATATCACCTCTTAACTTTAAGACTGCTAAATGTTCTATAATACGGTCTTTAACTTTTTCTAACCCAAAGTGATCTCTATCTAAAATTTTAACCGCTTGCTTCAAATTAAATTTATCATTAGAAAATATTCCCCAAGGCAATTCTAACATCAACTCCAAATAATTTCGTTGCACCCCATATTCTGCCATCTGTGGATTCATTCTTCTGAGTCTGGCCAATTCTTTATCAAAGGTTTCACCTACTTCTTTTGACCATTTTTTAGATCTAGCCTGAACGCGCATTTCATCTAACTCGGCATCATTATTTACCCCACCCAATTCTTCTTGAATGGTTTTTAATTGCTGATTTAAATAATATTCACGTTGTTGTTGGTCTAAATCTGAACGAGTTTTAGATTGTATATCATTTCGTAATTGTAATTTCTGCAGCTCTTTATTAAGATTTTTAAGGGTTAATAAAGCGCGCTCTTTTAGGTTGTCTTTTTCTAAAACAACTTGCTTTTGCATCACACTTAACTCCATATTAGAGGAGATAAAATTCACCAAAAAAGAATCACTTTGAATATTCTTAATAGCAAAAGAAGCTTCAGTTGGTAACATTGGGTTTTCTTTTATAACCTCTAAAGCTTGCTCTTTTACAGAATCTATAATTGCACTAAATTCTTTTGGATCATCTACATCTTTATCTTCTATAGCCTCTTGTACCTTCGCTTTTAAATACGGTTGCTCCTGAATAAGTTCGTTTATTTCAAAACGCTTTTTTCCTTGAATAATTACAGTTGTATTTCCATCAGGCATCTTCAACACCCGTAAAATTTGTGCTACAACACCTGTTTTATAAATATCTCCTGAGGTTGGGTCTTCTATATCTTCGTCTCTTTGGGCAACAACTCCAATAACTTTATCTCCCTTATTAGCATCGTTAATTAACTGGATAGATTTATCTCTACCCGCTGTAATAGGAATTACAACACCTGGAAATAATACGGTATTTCTTAGTGGTAAAATAGACAAGATTTCAGGAATATCTTCTTTATTAATAATCTCCTCATCTTCTGGAGTCATTAATGGAATTAATTCTGAATCTTCATTTAATATATTGGAAAGAGACAAACTGTCTAATGTTACTATTTTTGATTTACTCATAGGTCTTTTTATCTGTCATTATGACATTGAATTCTTTATAAAGAATCCAATAAAATTTTGATATTTATTTTAAACAACTAAAAAACAAGCGTATACACATACAATACATCATTGTTACAATTATTAAAATCAATTGTTATGCCAGTAATGTTTTTGTTGTACCATACATTAACACATAGTTAAAAACTATAAAATGGTTGAGTTTTACCGTATTAGAGAATATTAAGATTTTAAAGAGTATAATTAAGAAGTTCAATATTAAAAATTACTTCGTTCTGTTTTTAGCTGTATTATCAAAAACATGTTGTAAAATATTTTCATCAATTTTAGAAAACTGCATATCTCTTCGTTTCATAACAACTTTGGCAACTTCAATTACTTTATTTAATTGATAGGTTGTAAAACCAGCAGCGCCACCCCAACTAAAAGATGGAATAAAATTTCTAGGGAACCCACTACCAAAGACATTGGCACTTACCCCAACAACTGTTCCTGTATTAAACATGGTATTTATTCCACATTTAGAATGATCTCCCATCATTAAACCACAAAACTGCAAGCCTGTATTGGTAAATCTTTCTTTATGGTAGTCCCAGAGTTTTACTTCTGCATAATTATTTTTCAAATTAGAGGTATTGGTATCTGCTCCAATATTACACCACTCACCTAAAACTGAATTTCCTAGGAATCCTTCATGTCCTTTGCTAGAAAAGCCAAATAAAACAGAGTTATTTACTTCACCTCCTACTTTGCAATAGGGTCCAAGGGTGGTAGCTCCATATACTTTAGCTCCCATTTTCAAAACAGAAAATTCACACAATGCAAAAGGCCCTCTTACCAAACATCCTTCCATAATTTCTGAATCTTTCCCAATATATATTGGGCCTTTTGAGGCATTTAGAGAAGAAAATGAAATTGTAGCTCCTTCTTCTATAAAAATGTTTTCTTTGTTTATTACATGAACACCTTCAGGAATTGGTTGTGAGGTTCTTCCTTGGGTGATTAGACCAAAATCAGCTTTAATTGCCTTGTCATTTAATGAAAAAATATCCCAGGTATTTTTAAGTTGTAAAACATCGTCTGAACACTCTATTTGTTTGTACAAAGTAAAGTCTACATCCTCTTGAGTATCTGAAGTAAAAAAGGCAATCACCTCTTCACCTTTAAAAATAGCTTGGTTTTCTGATAAGTTTCTTACCTGTTCCACCAAACTTTTTGTTGGTAAAAAAGAAGCATTTATCAATACATTTTCTTCTAGCTCTACCATTGGGTATTTAGCTTCTAAATATTCTTCTGTAATGGTTGTGGTGGTAAACCCTAGGTATTTTTCCCACTTTTCTCTAATGCTTAGAATTCCAATACGAATGTCTGCTACAGGTCTAGTATAAGTAAAGGGTAGAAGTGAGTTTCTAACACTACCATCAAAAAGTATATAATTCATGTTTTTGGCTTATAAAGAATATGAGATTACAAACTTAACTTAAAAAAGGCATAAAAAAAACCGATTGTTTTCACAATCGGTTTTTAAATAATTTAAAAAATATTATTTTTTTATAAATCTTTGAACTCCAATTTTATTGTTGGTAGCAACTCTAATGATATAAATTCCTTTAGAAAATTTCTGAACATCTAAACTTGCATCATTTGATGAAATAGTTTTTGATGATAACAACCTACCTGAGATGTCAAAAACACCAATCTCAGCTTTTTCTGTACCTGTTGGTAATTGAATAGTTAATACATCTGAAACTGGATTTGGATACATCTCAAAACTTAATAGTTTATTTTCAGAAATTCCTGCAGTTGATGCAACAGTTACAGTTCCGTTCATATTACCTGCATGAGGATCACAAACATAATCAGTAGATCCTACTTGATTAAAAGTATAGGTGAATGTACTACCTGCAACAGTAAAATAACCACTGTCAAATGATTCTGTTCCTGAAGTAGATCTTAAATTATGTGTCCCTGAACCCCAAGTCCATATAATTGTATCTCCCAGATCTACAGTTATTTGTTGATTATTACTGTTCCCATCATTTGCCCAATCAACATTATGAGTTGTTTGTGCAGTAAGTGAAAATGAGATCATAGTAAAAAATAAGAGTAATGTTTTTTTCATATTTTAGGAAAGTTTTAAATAAATTATTTTAAAATTAATGATTTAAAATTGTAAAAAAAAATAATTGGCATAAAATTAACGACACTTAAACTTTTGACCTTTGATTTTAATATTTTAATGAATATTATAATAAAGTTTATAGAAGAAGTTTATCTAATGATTAAAACCCTTTGATGAAAGTATCACTTTAGGTTTTATTTAACATTATGACCATAGACATAGCATTACTTTTGTGTGAAATTTAACAAAATATTACATGAGAAAGCTAATTCTTGCCATACTTGGAGTACTGTTTATTTCAGGTGCTATTTATGGGGCAAAAATGATTATTAACAGTAAAAGTAAAACTAGAAAAGCACCTTCAAAAGTTATAAAAACTGTTTTTGTAGATACTGTAAAGAATACATCAATTCCAATTATAATTCCTGCCAATGGAAATCTAGTTGCAAAGCGAAGAGTTGAAATATATTCTGAAGTACAAGGTATCTTTAAACCTAGCTCAAAATTATTTAAACCAGGAGAAAAATATCAAAAAAATGAAGCTTTTATAACAATTAATGATACAGAGTACTATGCTAATGTTCAGTTGTCAAAGAGTAATTTATATAATTCTATAGCTGCTGTTTTGGCAGATCTTCGTTTAGATTTTCCAGAAGTATTTTTAAAATGGGAAGCCTATTTAAAAAGTTATGATCTTAACAAACCTACTCCAAAACTTCCAAAAATGGTTTCTGAAAAAGAAAATTATTTCATTACAGGAAGAGGTATTGTTTCTAACTATTACACTGTTAAAAATTTAGAGCAGAGATTATCTAAGTATACCATAAGTGCTCCTTTTGAAGGAATTCTTACAGAAGCATTGGTTACTGAAGGAACTTTAATACGCAGTAATCAAAAATTAGGTGAATTTATAGATCCTTCCGTATACGAGATGGAAGTATCACTTAGTAAAACCTTTGCAAGTCTTCTAGAGGTTGGCGAAACTGTAGAGTTGAATAATCTAGAGCGTACAAAAAAATATTCAGGAATAGTATCTAGAGTTAATGGGAGTATTAATTCTGCTACACAAACTATTGCTGTGTATATAGAAATAAAAAATAGCAGCCTAAAAGAGGGAATGTATTTGGAAGCTAATTTAAACGCAAAAAAAGAAAAAAACGCTATAGAAATTAACAGAGGTTTGTTGTTAGATGAGAATAAAATTTTTATTGTTAGAGATAGTGTATTAGATATGATTGATGTAAGACCTGTATACTTTTCAGACACAAAGGTTGTTTTAAAAGAGATTCCAGACGGAACCATCATACTTTCTAATCCTTTTCCTGGAGCTTATGTAGGAATGATGGTAAAGCCTTTACAAGTTCAAAAAGAGAGCACATCAATAAAATCTAACAAAACAAAATAAGACATGAGAAAACTTATTGCTTATTTTATAAAACATAGTGTAGCTGTTAATATTCTTGTTATAGCTTTTTTAATCTTTGGTGGTGTTGGTGCTTATAAGTTAAATTCTTCTTACTTTCCTTTAGTAGACTCTAAAAATATTAGTATTAATGTTACGTATCCTGGGGCATCTCCTCAAGAAGTTGAAGAAGGAATTATTCTCAAAATTGAAGACAACCTAAAAGGTTTAAATGGGGTAGATAGAGTTACCTCTACTTCACGTGAGAATAGTGGAAATATTAATGTAGAAATAGAAAAAGGTAAAAATATAGACTTCATGCTTTTGGAAGTCAAAAATGCTGTAGATAGAGTGCCTACTTTTCCTGTAGGGATGGAACCTTTAATTGTTTCTAAACTGGAAGCATTAAGACCTACCATTACTTTTTCTATTAGCGGAGAAAATATTCCACTAGCTACTTTAAAACAAATAGGCAGGCAAGTAGAGAATGACCTTCGCGGTATAGATGGTATTTCTCAAATTCAGATATCTGGATATCCAGAAGAAGAAATAGAAATAGCCATTAATGAAACAACCCTATTAGCCTATAATTTATCTTTTGCTGAAGTATCTCAAGCAGTAAATGAGTCTAGTTTAATCACTACAGGTGGAACCATCAAAACAAGTACTGAAGAGTATTTAATTAGAGCAAATTCACGTTCTTACTATGCTGATGAATTATCTAATTTAATTGTAAAATCAGATCCATCTGGTCGTATTATCAGATTAAAAGATATTGCTAAAGTTCAAGATAAATTTTCAGAAACACCCAATGCCAACTACTTTAACGGAAATCTATCTATTAATGTTACTATTACAAGCACTAATACTGAAGATCTAATTAGCTCCGCAGATAAGGCAAAGGAATACATTAATGATTTCAATCAAAAATATGACAATGTTGAAATAAATATCATACGTGATTTGTCAATCACCTTAGTAGAGAGAACAAACTTACTCACAGAAAATGCCATCATAGGGATGATTTTAGTGCTAATGTTCTTGTCTTTATTTTTAAATACTCGTTTGGCTTTTTGGGTAGCCTTTGGGTTGCCTATTGCATTTTTAGGAATGTTTATGCTTGCAGGCTATTTTAACGTTACCATTAATGTACTTTCATTATTTGGAATGATCATTGTTATTGGAATTCTGGTAGATGATGGTATCGTAATTGCAGAAAATATTTACCAGCATTATGAGAAAGGAAAAACTCCTGAACAAGCTGCCATTGATGGTGTTATGGAAGTACTTCCAGCAATTGTTTCAGCTATTTTAACAACTATTCTAGCATTTGCAATCTTTCTTTTCTTAGATGGGGGTATTGGAGATTTCTTTGGCGAAGTATCTGTGGTTGTAATCTTAACCTTAGTAGTTTCACTAGTAGAAGCCTTAATTATTCTTCCAGCTCACCTAGCACATTCTAAAGCACTTAGAAAACAAAATAATACCCCAAAATCTGGATTAGCTGGTGCTTTTCAAAAGATCTTCTCAAAATTACGTTACATCAATAAGTTAGGAGATGCAATTATGAAATGGCTTCGAGATACACTTTACAGTCCTTCATTACGTTTTGCATTGCAACATAAGTTTTTCACCTTTTCAATCTTTATTGTTTTCTTAATCTTAACCTATGGTAGTTTTAGAGGTGGAATTATTAGAGGAGCATTTTTTCCTCAAATAGCAAGTGATCAAGTTAGAATTTCTTTAAATATGCCAAATGGCACTAATGAAAAAGTAACAGACAGTATTATTTCATTGATTGAACAAAGAGCTATTAAGGCTACAGACCAAATATCTGAAGAATACTTTGGTAATGATGGAGAAAAACACTTAGTAAAAAATATCATTAAAAACATAGGTCCAGGATCTTCAACAGCTTCATTATCTATTAACTTATTAGAAGGTGAAGAAAGGCCAAATGAAATTACTTCTAGGTTGGTCACCAATCGAATACAAGAACGTGTTGGACTTATTTTTGGTGTTGAAAGTTTAGTGTTTGGTAGTGGAGGAAATTTTGGGGGCAGCCCTGTTTCTGTATCGTTTTTAGGAAATAATATTAGAGAATTAAAGGCAGTTAAATCAGCATTAAAAGAACGTCTTAAAAACAATGTTTTATTGAAGGATGTTACAGATAATGACCCAGCAGGTATTAAAGAGGTACGAATTAAACTTAACGAAACAGCCTATGCATTAGGGTTAAATTTAAGAACAGTAATGACCCAAGTTAGAGCTGGTTTTTTTGGTTCTCAAGCTCAACGTTTTCAACGCGGACAAGATGAAATTAGAGTTTGGATACGCTACAATAGAGAGAATCGTTCTTCTATAAAAAGCTTAGACAATATGCGTATTCTAATCCCTAGCGGTGATCGGGTTCCTCTCAAAGAAATTGCCAGTTACGAGATAGCTCGTGGTGATGTTGCCATTAATCATCTAGAAGGTAGACGAGAAATTCAGGTTTCTGCAGATATTAAAGATCCTAAAAAAACTAGTGCTACAGATATTATGGAGGAAATTGAAAATGAGATTATGCCAGAAATTCTGGCTAAATACCCTACCGTAACTACATCATTTGAAGGACAAAATAGAGAGTTTACAAAACTAAATGATTCTCTAATACCCGTTGGATTAATTGTGCTTTTATTAATCTATATTGTTATTGCATTTACATTTAGAAGTTATAGCCAACCTTTATTGCTTTTATTTCTAATTCCTCTAAGCCTACCAGCTGTTGCATGGGGGCATTGGATTCATGATTTTCCGGTAAACATTTTATCTATGTTGGGAATTATTGCATTAATAGGGATTATGGTAAACGATGGACTTGTACTCATAGGGAAATTTAATAATAATCTTAGGGAAGGCATGACCTATGACAATGCTTTATATGAAGCGGGGCGTGCACGATTTAGAGCCATATTTTTAACATCTATTACAACTGTTGCTGGTCTAGCACCCTTAATCTTTGAAGAAAGTAGACAGGCACAGTTTTTAATTCCTATGGCAATATCAATTGCTTACGGAATAGGTTTTGCCACAGTATTAACGCTTATTGTACTTCCAATATTCTTAGCTTTTAGCAATAGTGTAAAAACAACAGCCAAATGGTTATGGACAGGAAACAAAATTACCAAAGAAGAAGTAGAACGTGTCACTAGAGAATAAATGTATCAAATGAACCTTAAAAAAATCATATTCGTTTTTATGTCATTTTGTATGACGTCAATTGCTGCTCAAAAATTAGTATCAGTCTCTGAAGCAATTGAATTAGCCTTAGAAAATAATTATGGGATTAAAATTATTTCTAATAATAAAGAAATAGCAAAGAATAATGCAGGTGTTTTAAATTCTGGTTATTTACCAACAGTTACAAGTTCATCTGGTGCCACCTTTAATAGAGATAATCTTGAAGCTGAATTTGCCAACGGTGAATCAACTGCTTTAAATGGCGCAAAAAGTTCTCGCTATAATGCTTCCATTAACTTAAATTACACCTTATTTGATGGGTTGGGTAGATATTATGATTACAAAAGGTTAAAAGAAACGTATAAGTTATCTGAATTACAGGCAAGAGAAACTATAGAAAATACCATTGCTCAATTATATGTTATTTATTACAATGTAGCGCAAGTAACAGAAAATGTTACTGTATTAGAAAAAACATTAACAATATCTAAAGACAGAATTACAAGAGCTAATTATCAGTTTGAATATGGACAAGGAACCATGCTTAATGTATTAAATGCTCAGGTAGACATTAATAATGACAGTATTAATCTAATAAATGCCAAACAGCTATTAGTGAACACAAAGCGAGATTTAAATGTTGTTTTAGGAAATGTAATATCTTCAGAGTTTCGTGTAGATACCACTATAGATTTTAAATTAAATATTGATCAGAACGACTTAGCTAACAAGGTGAAGTCAAATAATGTAAATTTATTACAGCTTGATAAGAACATCATGATCAATACATTTATAGTCAAAGCCAACAAATCTGGATACCTGCCAAGTCTAGGACTAACAGGATCTTACGGATGGAATAAGGGAAACAACAACGCGGCTTCATTTGTAGCTGTTTCAACAAATACAGGTCTATCTGGAGGTCTTTCTTTAAGTTGGAATTTATTTGATGGTGGTGCTACAGCTACAAGAGTAAGCAATGCCAAAATTGAATTAGAAAATAGGTCCTTAGAAAAAGAATCTATGCTAATTGATATTGAACGTAATTTTAACAATGCTTGGGATGATTATCAAAATAAATTAACAATTTTTCAGGTACAGGAAAACAATATTATTACATCAACAAATAACTTTAACAGAACACAAGAAAAATACAAACTTGGGCAAGCTAATTCTATAGAATTTAGACAAGCACAGTTAAATTTAATCAACTCAGAATTGAATAGAAATCAGGCTAAATATGCTGCTAAAATAGCTGAATTAACGGTATTACAATTAAGTGGTGAATTACTAAATATTGAGTTTTAATATCCCTGAAGTCTCATCATTTATGATGAAAATGCTTACAACTTAAATGTATTTTCAACAAAAAAGCAACCAATAAGGTTGCTTTTTTTGTTGTGTATAAGTTTAAAAGTTATTACTTACTCAAATACATCTTACGTTTCGAATATAAATTATAGAATTCATCGTCTTTTAAGCTGTCAATAAACAAGATACTTTCTCCTGTACTTTTCATTTCTGGACCTAATGTTTTATCTACATTTGGAAACTTATTAAAAGAAAATACAGGTTGTTTAATTGCATATCCTTCTAATTGTGGATTAAAATTAAAGTCGGTTACTTTTTTCTCTCCTAACATTACCTTTGTTGCATAATTAACATAGGGTTCTTTATAAGCCTTCGCTATAAAAGGAACAGTTCTCGAAGCTCTTGGGTTTGCCTCAATAATATATACTATGTCATGTTTTATTGCAAATTGAACATTAATAAGCCCAACAGTATTTAGTTCTCTAGCAATAGTATGAGTATGATCTATAATTTGTTGCATCACCAAGTCACCTAAATTAAAAGCTGGTAAGGTAGCATTTGAATCTCCAGAATGCACACCGCATGGCTCTATATGTTCCATAATTCCAATAATGTAAACATTTCCATCAGCATCGCAAATGGCGTCTGCCTCTGCTTCTATTGCACCATCTAGATAATGATCTAGTAACAATTTATTATTTGGCATTCTTCGCAACAAATCAACAACATGTTCTATTAAATCTTCTTTGTTGATGACAATTTTCATTCCTTGACCTCCTAAAACATAAGAAGGGCGAACTAAAATTGGAAAATCTAATTCATCTGCCAAGGCTAATGCTTCATCTGCATTTTCAGCAATTCCAAATTCTGGATACGGAATGTTATTGGCTTTTAATAAGGAAGAAAAACTTCCTCTGTCTTCTGCTAAATCTAAAGCTTCAAAACTAGTCCCTATAATTTTAACACCATACTTGGTTAATTTCTCTGCTAACTTTAAAGCAGTCTGGCCTCCTAATTGAACAATAACGCCCTCTGGTTTTTCATGTCTAATAATGTCATAAATATGCTCCCAAAAAACTGGCTCAAAGTATAATTTGTCTGCTGTGTCAAAATCTGTAGAAACAGTTTCTGGATTACAGTTAATCATAATGGTTTCATAACCACATTCTGCGGCGGCTAAAACACCGTGCACACAACAATAATCAAATTCAATTCCTTGTCCAATTCTATTAGGTCCAGATCCTAGTACTACTATTTTCTTTTTATCGGTAACGATGCTTTCATTATGGCAATAGGTTTCTCCCGAGGCAGATTCAACCTTATTTTCAAACGTAGAATAGTAATACGGTGTTTTAGCTGTAAATTCTGCTGCACAGGTGTCTACTAACTTATAAACACGTTGAATGTCTTGTTCTTCTCTTTTTTTGAAAACCTGACTTTCTAAACATCCTAACATATGGGCAATCTGACGATCTCCATAACCTTTCTGTTTTGCCTCCAGTAGTAAATCTTTGCTTAAAGTATCTATGGTAAACTTAGAAATTTCTTTATCTAATTGAAATAATTCTTCATATTGTTTCAGATACCACATATCAATTTTAGTAATATCATATATTTGACTCAACGGAATACCCATGGCAATAGCATCATAAATCACAAAGACACGATCCCAAGAGGCATGTGTTAATTTGTCTATAATTTGATTGTAGTTGGTATAGCCTTTTCCGTCTGCTCCAAGCCCGTTTCTTTTTATTTCTAGAGACTGTGTTGCCTTGTGCAATGCTTCTTGAAATGAACGACCAATACCCATCACCTCACCTACAGATTTCATCTGCAATCCTAAAGTTCTGTCTGATCCTTCAAATTTATCAAAATTCCAACGAGGTATTTTCACAATAACATAATCTAACGTTGGCTCAAATAAAGCTGAGGTAGATTTTGTTATTTGATTATCTAACTCATCTAATGTATACCCAATAGCCAATTTAGTTGCTATTTTAGCAATTGGATATCCTGTAGCTTTACTAGCTAAAGCAGAAGAACGAGACACACGAGGATTAATTTCTATAGCAATAATTTCTTCCTTTACATCTGGTGATACCGCAAATTGCACATTACAACCTCCTTCAAAATCACCAATACTACGCATCATTTTAATAGACATGTCACGCATTTTCTGATAGGTTTTGTCAGAAAGTGTCATTGCTGGGGCTACAGTAATAGAATCTCCAGTATGAATCCCCATAGGATCCATATTCTCAATAGAACAGATAATAACAACATTATCATTCTTATCTCGTAATAATTCTAATTCATATTCTTTCCATCCCATCATGGCTTTGTCTATCATGACTTCATGAATAGGAGAAATCTCTAAACCTCTTCGTAATAATTTATCAAAATCTTCCTCTTCATAAACAATGGCTGCACCAGCACCTCCAAGTGTATAAGAAGCTCTAATGCATAGAGGAAAACCAAATTCTTGTGCTATTTCCTTTCCTTTTAAAAAAGAGGTAGCAGTTGCTTGTGGAGCCATACCAACTCCAATCTTGAGCATTAATTCTCTAAACTTCTCTCTATCTTCTGTAATGTTAATGGCATTAATATCTACTCCTATTAAACGTACGTTATGCTCTTCCCAAATACCCTTCTCATCTGCTTCTATACACAAATTCAATGCAGTCTGCCCTCCCATTGTTGGTAAAACAGCATCAATTTGTGGATGTTCTTTTAGAATTTGTAGAATAGATTTGGTAGTTAAAGGCAATAAATACACATGATCTGCCATTGAAGGGTCTGTCATGATAGTTGCCGGATTGGAGTTAATCAAGATGGTTTCTATTCCATCTTCTCTTAGAGATCGCAAAGATTGTGATCCTGAATAATCAAACTCACAAGCTTGACCGATTACAATAGGACCTGAACCGATGATTAAAATAGATTTTAAATCTTCTTTTTTTGGCATGATTCTGTTTTATATTTTTTCTGTTTGTAAAAATACTTCGATAGAAGGTATAAAAAAAGGTGTTACTTAAAAAAGCAACACCTATATTATTAACAATTGTTAATCATTATTTTTTTGGTCTGGATTCAGATGAAACTGAAATTTTCTTCCTCCCTTTTGCTCTTCTGCGAGCTAATACTTTTCTACCATTAGCAGAGGCCATTCTTTCCATAAAACCATGTTTGTTTCTTCTCTTTCTTTTTGATGGCTGAAACGTTCTTTTCGGCATTTTCTATATTTTAAAAGTATTCTTATCAGTATGTTTATGACTCGATGATTGTCACCTCGATTAAAGCGTTGGCAAATATACAACTGTTTTTATTTTTGACAAATACTATCTATAAAAAAAATTAAATTTATTTTTTATTAATTGTTTTTTGATGATTTTGTTTGTGAGAAAATCAAGAGTTAGTACTTTTGCTCAAACCTGATAAAAACATGAGCAATACTAAATATGTTTTCGTTACCGGAGGCGTAACCTCTTCCCTTGGAAAAGGAATCATAGCCGCATCCTTAGCAAAACTATTGCAAGAACGTGGTTTTTCTGTGACAATACAAAAGCTAGATCC
>MDTG01312444.1_pt1 | contig 27195 bp, 21 predicted proteins | sample 811421 | NCBI WGS metagenome assembly MDTG01 (sample SAMN05326645, study PRJNA326480) | marine metagenome | isolation source: seawater | place: Pacific Ocean: South East | collected 2011
ACATTAAAAGATTTCCAGGTTTGATAGACAACCAGAGCTGCCAAGTACGCACCGCTACTCGTTCAGAGTTACCAGACCGCGTTGAACGGATGCACCGCTACGGGAAACGCTCGCAAGACCGTCGTTCTTGCGCGTCTGCTAGCAGAGACTGCGGCAAGCGGGTTCATTGTGGCGGGGGCATCCGTGAAGCCATACTCAAATAGCGTGGCTCGGGCCGCTCGTTGAGTGGCTGGCGGTAAACCGCTTCCGGTTCCTCATCGTCGTTCCACTGACGCCATTCGTTGAGTGGCGGGCGGTGGAGCGGGGGCTGCTCGCCGAGTGGCTGGCGGTAGACCGGGGGCTGTCTTCCGGGGTAGTCGTCGCCATCTATGCCCGGGTTGTTTACGCGCGCGAGCGCCTCGCTTGCGCGCTCCTCGGCCTCTTGCGCCTCCCGGTCAAGCCGGCGCGCGCGCGCGCGCGCTTCTTCGGCGGCTTTGCTAGCGGCTTCGGCCTCGGCCTGGGCGAGCTTGACTTCCTCTAAATGTCGGTGCTCTGCCTCGCTACTGAGATGAAATGCAAATTCCGGCACGTTCAGGTGGTTGGGATTGTATCTGTTGCACAGTTCCCACCAATCTTCGTACCATATGGGACCTTCTCGCCCCGGCAGTGAGTTGTTCTCCTTGATCCACGTCCAAAGCGCAAGCGGGTCAAAAAACTTGTAGCGCGGTTCGTTGTTGGGCCCCCTGGATGCAAGCGAAACGCGAAAAGACACGGGCTGCACAGGTGGCCCTAGCGTGATCGGGTCATCGTTCAGGGTCGGCAATTCCTCGCTGGTGGGCCAATAGAAACCAGCCGTCGCGGAAGGATTGCGCACGGAGAGGGCTTTTAGATTAGGAAGCATCTCGCGCGCCTGCTACAACTCGCCCTATCTCACGCCCACACATGCACGCCACAACCTTATCATTTCAAATGCGCGTCAAAGCGAGCGCTTGCGGTGCCTTTTTAGTAAGTAGACGCACACGCACACGCGCGCGCGTGCAGGACTTGCGCTTCTCCACGAAACGCAACCAGGCACCGGAGAGACGAGTCGTCAGAAGCGCAAAGGCGTGGACAAACCTCGGGTTGGAACCTCCGGCGACCTGGGCGAATACGGCGGCGTAAACGGACCGGCACTGTCGTTGCCCTCTTCATCCCGCGGAGACTGATCCAAGGCAATCAGAGCCCCAAAAAGTTCGTTGCAGAGCTTGCGAACTCGTGTATCAGCGTCCTTGTGCGTGGCCGAGGCCATCATAGAGAACCAACGCATAGCCTCGTGTTGGTTCTTGATGAAGCCTCGCGTTCCCGTTTGGTACGAGTGAGCAATTAATGAAATCGCATGCTCGGATCCCTTGCTAGCAGCCATGCCTACAAAAGCCATACCCATCGAGGGCCGCGGCATAGTGCCTATGCCATCCACAAGCATGGTGCCATACATGGACATCGCGGTCGAATCGTCTAGCTCGGCTGCTTTTTTGAAGGTTGTAAACGCCTTCCCCGCATCCTTCTTTGTGCCGTACATACCGTGGTAGTAGACAAAGCCAAGCGTCTTGAGCGCATCTCTGTCTAAACGCTCGGCGCGCACTTTGATCGCGGCAAGGATCTTTGCGTCCTCCTCACGCTTCTTTAAGCCATCTTTGTATTCATCTACCAGCCCGCCCGTGAGCACACCCGCCTCGATCGCGTGCGCAAGCGCGTTGCGCAGCGCGATGTTGGGTATGTATTCAGAGTCGAGGAGGATCTCCTTGGTGATCGGCGACTTGTACGGCGGAGACTGATGCTCCATGTATTCCTTGAGCGCGCTCTCCTCGTAGGTGTGGCCGTCGCCCCACTGCACGGGATTGAGAAAGAAGCCGTGCGTGAGCGGGCACACGTACGTCATGTGCATGTTCTTACTGGCCTGATCCTTTGCCTTAAAGATGTTGTCCTGGCGCTCGCAATCGAGTTGGTAGGCCTCGACGCTGTCAAAACCCGCCTCAGTAGCAACAATGTAGAGCGCCTCGCTCGGAGAAAGCGCTCGGTGCTTCTTTGTCCTGTCAATCGCGCGCGCGCGCCCCGACAAAATGGCCTTGCCTCGAGCGGGTTTTCTCTTAGGGGGGGATGGTTTCGGCGCCGCAAGCGCCAAACGCGGCAACTTCTCCTCGTCGGACTCATCGCTGGGCGCCATTTCGGGCCCGTGCTGTCCGCTCGAGATATGTGCCACGGGTGGCGAGGTGCCGATCGCAACTTGCGCCTCTTAGAGCAACCAAAGCGGGGCGCAATGCGTGCACGCTTACCAGGCTCACAAATTGCGAGGTTTTAAGACACGCAATTGCCCTTCTGGCAATTAAAAGAAACTGACACGTCCCACTCCCCTTCCACTCTTCCCCGCTCACCCTTCTCACACCACCCTCCCACATTGCTCCTTTTTTTATGATTCGTGGCGAAGCCACTCCGACGCGCGATCGCGGTAGGCGTCCACCGAGTCGCGGATCTTGCACTTGCCCATCTCCTTGTACCAGTAGGTAGCCTCTTCAAAGTTTTGTTCAAAGCCGTGGTGGCCGCGCTGGTTCGACTGCCCAAGAATCGCGCACGCGTGCTCCGAGCCGAGCGTTGCCGCAAACGTGAGCATGCTGATGGCGCGCGAGAGGTTGCGCGCAACACCATCGCCCTTGATGTACGCGATGGCGCACGCGGTAGCCGCGGGCGGGTCCCGGAGAATGGCGGCTTTCTTAAACCACTCAAACGCCGCTGCCTTGTCCACTTCAAACCCACGCGTGCCGTCGCGATACGAGAAGCCAAGGCTTCCCATCGCCCGCGCGTCGCCCGCATTCGCCTTTGCCTGCAGCGCCTGCATCTGCATCAATCGCTGCCTTGCCTCTACCCACGCTTTTCCACTTTTCTCGTCAACGACTGCCCGAGCCGTCATCATCTTGTGAATGGCCTCGGCCCTCCATTCGTTTGGAACTAGCCGCTTTCCAATCGTCGTGCGCGTCACGGGCGAGAGGCACGTAGGTCCGTCCGGTTGCGTGGCAAAGTACTTCTCAATGGCGGCGCGCTCGTAGCACTTGCCATCCTCAGCCTCAACAGGGTCTATGGGCAACTCGTATGTGATGGGACACATCCACTCGTCCTTGAGCCAGTCGATAAAGTTCTTCGTGGAAGCGATGTGCGCCTTGAGGCGCGCCACCGCCACCTTCTGCACTTTGTCAGGAATCGGTTCTGGCCCCGCCTCCTCGTTCTCCACGGTTTCCTCCGCAAGCGCCTTGCGCTTGCTACCACGCGTCTCAGCCATGACCAAGAGTCCCTGCTGCGTGTGGTAAGATACAGATTGCACACCTGTGCAACCGCGGCGCAACAATGGGCAAACGTTGCGCGCTCACCGGGCTTACACGTGACCAGTTTGCAAGTTGCACACTGCAAAAACACGAGGCGCAACAGTTATTTTTGTGTTGCTACCCGCTACTGGCTCTAAGGACTTTTTGCGGGAGACGTGCATTGAACAGCCCAAGAACCGCGTCAATGCGGGACGGCAAGACGTCTAGAAGTCGCGTAGGCACGGCCATGCCCGCTTTTTGTGAGGGGTTGTCGCGATAACACTGGTCAGGGCAGGGCGGTAGTAAAGAGGCGCGTGTGTGCATGAAGTTTGTTCGTAACTTGGCGGCTACGAGGCTGCCGCAGCTCGAAAGTGCAGTTGACAAGGTATTTGCCGACGACGTTTTGCAGTCATCGTTTGCAGCCACGGGTGACCTGGCCTTTTCAGACGACGAGGGTGAAGATCCGCTTGCTACAAAGCGCGAGCGTGAGGACGACGCATCGCCGCCACCCGCAGATCTGGTGTTCGACCGAGAGGCCTTACGAGGGGTGGACCGCCTCATGGAAGGCCTATCCACGGAATCGCCGACCAAGCAAGCAGCGAGTGTTGTTGTGCGCAGGGTGACCATCCTGCCGCAGCCCGAGGACGCTTTAAAGCCGCTTGACGTGTGGAGCGCGACGCTCGATTCGCTCGGCGCCTTTGTCCTGAGCGACACCGAGGTGTTCACCGTGACCTCGCTGGCAGCGCGAATGCACAACCTGCTCCAATTGCCGTCGGAGCGCGAGCTGAGCTACAACGAGGTGCTCACCTTCTTTGGCCACTACTTGGCCATGGCAATCCTGGCCATCAACGTGGCAGGCCCACCAAACGTGACGTGGGGCGGCCCGCTCGTCAACCTTAAGAAATACCCGGCGAAGCGCTGCGCCGATATTCACGCCGAGCTGATTCGCAAGGGTCGCGTCGAGATCGCGCGCGAGGCGCTAGCGCGCGTGTGCTCCGGCACGCCCTTGCACCCGTTCTACGCGCATAACGGCAGCCGCAAGTCGACGAACCCGTACATGGACACAATGGGCGGCATCGTGGAGATGATTGTGGAAGAGCCGGCGCCGATGGCGGGTCATCCCGGCTTTGACCGCGAGCTGCTCATTGCCACGACGCGCGGCGCCTTCATGGGGCACATCTTTGTGACGTACGCGCGCGCGCCCTTGGAGGGCATGAAAGGGTTGATGCCTTACGGGATCTCGCGGTCGGCCTTCTACCTGCCGGGCACGTGCGCGCCGCCGCAGAGAACCAGCGGATTCATCCAGATGCTTTTCGAAACCATTGACGCGATCATGCGGGAGAAGGGGATCACGCACGCCTTCACGTGGCCGCTTGCCAAGATGAAGGAGCGCTTCGTGGCCATGAACTGGCTTGTGATCCCCAAGGGCCACGACCACACTTCGGAATACGCAGCGCTGTACAAGGTCGTTGGCAGCATCTACGGAATTGGCTCGAGGCTTTTCAATGTCATTCTTGGTTCGCAATTTCGCAAGTGGGATTTTGTAATGCGCGTGGTAGCCTAGCCTTTGTTACAATTGTGCAAAAACTACACGGCTTTCATCTTTTGATGGAAGTGCTTTTTATTTTTACACTACCTGCCCAAGCTCGAGCTCCGCCGTTTCTGTGCGCGGCACGGAGCGCGCTGGTCCCACCATACACAGCGTCTTTTCGGCATAGCGCGAATTCCACACGCCGCGCCAACCGTAGCGCCGCACGTGGTACACAGCGATACCCACAGCGCCCATCACACCCATCGACATGCACATGTTGACGAGCACGAGCACCTCTGGAATATCCCGATACTCGTTGCGGTGGATCCAGTTGGTGTCAATCAGGCACCCCGCAAGAGCCGTGAATATGCACGCCATTGCCGCAACAACTCCAAAGGGGCTGGTCAGCTGCGCGATGCGCTTTGTTTTGACCCACACGTTTGCGTAGGGCGCGCCGCAAACGGCGCACGCAATGCCTGTCTGCGATTCGAGCAACTTTATAAAACACTCGCGGTGCACGTATCGATCCCTACACAGGCACTCCGATCGGAAGAGGGGTGGTGTGCTTTCGGTGCAGATAAAACACTCGAGTGCACTCTCTTCGTCGCGCATTGCACACAAACACGGCGCCACAAGTCGCAAACAGACACGCAAACGTCCCCGTTGCTGTCTTTTTTTTTGCCACGACGAGGAAAGGTAGTGTGCGGTTGGAGGAGGGCGCGGGAGAGAGAGCGAGAGAAGAGACTCTAGGTTGCAAGCTTGCAAGCTTGCTCTTGCGTAGAGGCCTCTAAGGCACAGATCCGGACGAGGAGTCTACCGACGACGACTCCGCTGACGACGACTCCACTGGCGACGATTCTTCTGACGACGGCGCCGCGGGCGACGGTGCCGCGGGCGACGGTGCCGCGGGCGACGACTTGCGTGGCAACGTTTTGGCCTTGTCGACAAACACGACGATTTTTGGCGCGTGGCGTGAGTGGCCGTGCTTGCGGTAGTACTCGTGGTCTGCGACGCCCGCGGCCACACTCTGTTTTTGCGCGCGGATGGCGCGCCCGATCGATTGCACGATCTTTGCGGTGTTGATAGAGCCACCCTCGCTGACACGATCAAAGACGACCATGTCGGTCTCGGGCAGATCGACCCCGGCCATGGTGGTGCTGCGCGCGCTCGTGTCGATGATGAGGACGCGGTTGGTGTCGTCGAATGCCTTGTACTGCGGCAGCTTTGACTTGGGCCCCTTGCCGATGGTGCACACGCTGTCGAGCTGTGGCACGGCTTTGAGTAGGAATGCGCACGTCTTGCGGGTATTCTTCTCCTCGTCGAGCGCAGAGTTGTAGCTTTGCGAGCTGCCCCACACGTTGCAACACAGCAGCGCGCGCAGTCCCGTGGGCTTGTATTGCAGCGCCAATTCAAGCGACCGAACGACTCCCTCAAGCGACGAGTTGCACTTGGGGAGCGCCGCTTGACGAAAGGCCTCAACGAGGCTGTTGGTGTCGCCCGGGCGCACCACGACTGCTGGAAACAATTTCTCGTCGGGTTCGACTTGCTTTGTCTGGCTCGCCGCCTGCAGCGCGTCGGCCGCCTGGGCGGCCGACGCGACATTCTTGATCTGCGCGCGGCACATTGGACAGCGTGAAAGACGCCCCACGCACTGTTTGTCGATGAGCGTCGTGCAGCAGCTGAGAATGCACACGTTTTCGGGCTCGATTGCATCAAGTGTGACCGGGCACTCGGGCGGTGGATCGGGGCAGAGCGCTGAGCGCAGGTTGCTAAAGAGCCGCTTCATCGTGCCGTAGACGCGCCGGTAGCGCCGGATGCCGTCGGCCACTATCTGCTGCTCGGGCGAAAGAGGGCCGCCGATCTGCTCGGGCTCGGGCATCGGCAAGAGCGCGCGCTCATCCTTTTCCACCTGCTCGATGGCTTTGGTCAGGTTGTCGACAATCGAGATGTCGGGGTCGGCGCGATCGAGGATCGCGTGGCAATTGGCGGTCAGCTCTTCCTTCTCCTTTGCGTTCATGAACGAGTTCGAGTCCAGGACGAGTCCTTGAATTAGGTCCTCCGTAGAGGTAATCACCATGTCCGAGCCCCTTTTAAGCGAAGCGGCGAGCGACTTGACCTTCACGCGCATGCATATTTTGAGAATGCCCTGTGGCATGAGCGGTGCCATAGAAAGGCCGGTTAGCAGGCGCAGCCACGAAGGCACCGAGGAAAGCGTTGCTACCGCGCAGTGGCGCGGGTACTTGAGCGACATGTTCAGGCCGTTCATTGCGCGCCGAAGCGGGTGCTTGGGTTGCTGAGCGGTGTGGTCCTTGAGCTGCTCGAGCGTCGCGTTGCAGATGATCGTGTACCGGCAGTGAGATTGCGGCTTCTTCGTGCGAGGCTCCGTCAGGTGTGCACCCGTGCCCTCGTCGATGATGCGGTACGGCAACGCGTACTCCGGCTGCGTGAACAGCGCCGCCCAGCTCGACTTGGTGTTGGCCTCCATCACCCAGAAGAGCGCGCACTTGCGCTCCTCCGTCAGCTTGATCGCCTCAGGCAGGGTTTTTGGCGTCGATGTCGCGCCCTTCTTTTTGCCACCTACACAGCGCGCGCCACTCGTGCGGGTTGGCGCGATGCCGGTCCACGTAATCCAGGCGTTTTCCTTGAATGTAGATGCAAGGGACATCGATGCGTCAAACCACTGTTGCATCACGGGAGCGGGCACGAGCGCGATGACCACACGCGCCAACTTTGTCAGCGCCGGGTCGACATAGGCCACCTTGCAAAGTCCGCTGCCCTCGTGCATGAAGCCCTCAAGCCGGCTCTCCGTGTACTCCGCCTGCGTCTTCGCAAAGGCCTCGGCCGTCGCAATGTGGCGCATCGTGCTAAAGATCGTGGCGCGCGTCTTGCCCGCGGCGACCGTGAGGTTGTTGAGAATCACGGCCGGCAATCGGTGCGCTGGCAGGCGCAAAGACCACTCGTAGGATGAATCGCAGCCGTGAGGTCGCACCGTCAAGTGCACGGACTTGTCGCAGCCCTGCGTCATGAGCGCCGTCGAGAGACGCTGCAGTCCCGTCAGCCGATGGTCGCCATTGAAGGCCGGCACCGATGTGACCAACTCCTTCGCGTGCTCAAGCGCGTAGTCGAATGTGACGCTCTCGCGGTTGCTGCGCGAGATCATGTGGCGCGAATCGGACTCGCCACCCGCGCCGTGGCCGAGCAACGCCACGTCCACCTTTTCATTGGACGCGCGGGTGAACTCGGCGTACGTTACCAGCACGGCACCTTTTTCCTCCAGCACCTCGTCGTCGTCGCACGACAGCAGCCGGTGAAGCGCGAGCTTTTTGCCCGTCGCGAGCTCAGTCTTTGTCGATTGTGCTGGCGGCGTCTGCGCACCTCGCGCCGACCCGCCCGCTGCGGCCACGGGCTTGCGCGGCTTGGGCAGCAAGCGCCACTTGGGATACTCGCCCTTTGCAAATGCTGCGTTGTTCTCCTCCTCGCGCTGCATCACGTACCCGCGAATGTTACGAAGCTCCTGTAGCACGACTGCCACGTGCTCCTGATCAATGCGGAGCTGCTCAGCCCTCTCGGGAGTGAGCGGCTTTTTTTGTGGCACGGGCTTTGCAACGAGCGCAGCCGCGGATTGCTTGCCAGGCACGTTGCTGTGCTTTTGGGTGCACTTGGGTGCACCCGTCACAAGCCGTTTTGTGCCCTTGGACAAGAACCAGGGCTGCAGCGGCACCGGCTTAGCAGGCGCGCTGCCCGGAGGCAACGCGGGCGGTAGGATGAGTTCCCCCAGGTCGAGATCCTCAGAGGCGTCGGAGTCCGACATGGTTGCCCGGCGCGTTGTGGGTTGGCATGCACGCCGCACCAGTTGCAAAGGTGGCAGAACTGCGCGTGTCCCGGCGCAACCGCTGTTTAGAGGGGATCAATTCTAAGGATCAAAATCTCCTACATTACTAAACGAGCACCGAGCAAGTGCTCGTTTAAAGGGGCCCGCGCCGCCGGAGAACTCTAATGCATTAAAAGTAAATTGGTTGGCTGGCTTTACCGGGGGCGATTCCCTACTTCACCTTAACAACGGGGTGCCGCACCCCGTTGTTAAGGAGAAGTAGACGTTGTAGAGTAGAGGGGACCAATTCTGAAGATCAGAATTTCCTACATTACTAAACGAGCACCGCCCAAGTGCTCGTTTAAAGAGGCCGCGACTCCCGGAAACTTTTAATGTATTAGAAGTAAATTGGTTGGCTGCTCTTTACGGGGGACGGTTAGGGGGGACCAATTCTGAAGAGCAAAATTTCCTACATTACTAAACGAGCACCACCCAAGTGCTCGTTTAGAGAGGCTGCCGCGCCTGAAACTTTTTAATGAATTAGAAGTAAATTGACTGGCAGCCTTTAGTGGGGATGGTTAGAGGGGACCCCCTTAAGAAACAAAATTGGTCCCCTCTGACCGTCCCCGCTAAAAGCAGCCAACCAATTTACTTCTAATGCATTAAAAAAATTTGGAGGCGGTGGCCTCTTTAAACGAGCACTTGGGTGGTGCTCGTTTAATAATGTAGGAAATTCTGATCTTAAGAATTAGTCCCCTCTACCCGTCCCCTGTAAAGAGCAGCCAACCAATTTACTTCTAATACATTAAAGTTTTCCGAGAGCAGTGCCTCCTTTAAACGAGCACTTGGGTGGTGCTCGTTTAGTAATGTAGGAAATTTTGTACTTCAAAAGTGATCCCCTCTATTCGCAATGCGCACCTCTGCTTGATTGGAACGTCGCTAGTGCGCACACCCGCGCCACGAATGCACCACGCTGTGTGCGTGCCACCGTGCACCGATCGCAGCGTCTTGGCTTGGATGAAACGCGCGCCCGAGGACGGCCCACCGGTCGACCCGGTCCTCGCGCAGCTCGACGCGCTCATCAACGGCACGACGGCGGCGGCGCCGCCCACCAAGGTCGTGCGTACGGAGGCTGCAGTGGCGCAGGACCCCGTGCTCGCTCAGCTTGATGCACTAATCAATCCCGGAACGGGCACGGCGCAAGCACCTCCGCCAATTCATTTTGCAACGCCTGTGGGCCTCGTGTTGCCACCGCCGCCACTTGCGCCGCTACCACCGCTGCTTGCGGCAGGGTCGGAGCCAGAGCCGCGCGGCCCGCCCGGTCTCCTGCGCGAGTTCGGGGGCGTCAAGGGTTACATGGCCACGCTACGCGCCGATGCAGAGGATGCCGCCGCGAGAACCGGTCGGTAAGTATAGCCCGCCGTCGTTCCACGCAAACACGTCGTGTGGTATGGCCGCGTGTAGCATTGGCATTGTGGTGAGCGCGCGCTCTTGGCCCTTGAACATGGCACGCAAGTCGACCAATATCACCTCGCCGCCCAAGCCGCCACCGTCTCGGCAAAAATACAGCATCTTCCCACCGCAGGGAGAAAAGGCGCATTGGATGTACTTGTAGCTAAGGGTGTTCGGAAACCCGCAGTGCGGCTCGATGTGTTTCCAGCAAACCCACCCCAAGTTGGGGCACTCACCGACGTCCGCTCTCTCTTTGCGACGATAGATGATGAGCCTGTGCTTGGCATCCGAGCGGCGAAGCATCACAAGAGTGTCGCCCATGGGCGATATCCGCACCAAGCTGCGCCTGCCCTCATGCACGCGGTCGTAAGAGTCAATGACGCGCGTCTGCGCACGTGCGGCGTCGTAAAAGATCAGCCTCTCGCGCATCTCTATAAAATCGTCGCGGCTGTCAAGAACGGCAAGGTCTCCGGTGTGCCGCGCCACGCACGTGTCTCGTATGACGCAGCAAAGCCCAAGCAAGTGAATCGCTTTTGGCACATTCGTCCTCCTCGCCAAGAACCGCTCCACGCGCAAAGGCCACAAATTGGGCTCTTCACGCTGCAGAGACTGCATGCAACAGAAGACGGTATCGGCGAACAACCACAGCTCGTGCACAACGGCTTCCACCTCCGTCTCAAAGAGACGCTCGCCGCTCGCCATGTCCCACACCTGTAGTACGCCATTGTCGCTCGACCGGAACGCCACCTCGTCCGCGTACAAATCAATGGGGATGTTGTCGTCTTCCAAGGCAGCCAAAACGATGATTGCAAGAAGCGTACCGCTCGACGCGGCAAGGTACACAAAGTCCCGGGTGGGGACTTCAAAGCTCACCTTGAGATCGCGGTCCGGAGAGAAAATGTCGCAGCGCTCGCGCTCTACACACAGGACACCCTTGGCCCCGTCGGCGTGACCGTGCTGCACAATCGCAACGCCGCGATCGGTGTAGCAGAGCGGGTACGCATTTTTTGACGCCGCAACACTAATCTGCACGACCGGGTGCTCTTCGCCCAGCGCCTCGTGCACGATCGCGGAACCGACGCGCCCCCACGAGTTCCACCAATCTTTTTGTCTCCAGCGCGCATTGGCGTCCTCGCGGGATTGTTGACAGCATGCCTGGTCCGCGCAGTGCGTTGCGGTCACTTCAAAGGTATCCACCATGCTCTTCAACGCAACGTGGGAGCGCACAAAGCAGTAAAATAGCTCAGTGTACGCGCGGTGCACCGGCACGAGAGGCAACGGCCTGAGTGCGCCGAGCATGTAAATGCGCGCCGCCGCCTCAAAGCGGTGCGCGCGCGTCACTGCGGCTGCGGCGCCGCGGCACGTGAGCAAGAAGTGGTGCACGTCCTGCCACTCGCGGGCGACGTCGCTTGTGAGCAAACGCGTTACAATGCACTGGCACAACTCGGTGGGAAGGCTCTCAAAGTTGCCCGTCATGGCGCAGCCGTGCCAGGATGGGGTTTCCGGTCGCAAATCGTCGTAGAAGCGCTTAAAGATTGCTACACCATCGTGGCCAATGGCATGAAGCAAAATGCCGTTGCTACAGGCGCGCTTCATTGAGCGCGCGGTTGCGCCAGGCCAATGCGGTTCACGAGTTGCAAAGCGCCGCTCCCACGCTAGTGTGGGCGCAACGGGGTAGATACAGGGGTGATTCAAAACGTGGCCGCACCCCGTATGCCCGACGTCGTGATGCATGTGCGCCCGCCCAAGGACCCCGACAACGAAAAGCCGGACGACTACGACCGCGTGTCTCGCCCGCTCATCATGCTCAAGCGCATATTCCTCTTCGGCCCGCGCTTGATCAAAAGCCTCTTGCTTGCGCTGTGGAAGCGGATTTTTGGACCGAGGGACAAAGTGTAACGCGTGCGCGTGTGATAACTCTGTGATTTTAACACAAGGTGTGGGGAGCACAAGAACAAAAGGGCTCTTGTTTCTGTGCTTGCAATGAGACTTCCAAACCTTTCTGGTCTGACCGTTCGAACAAACGCAGTGATCGACATGGACACTGGAGACATGCCTGTGAAAATTTATGTCGAACAGTACAAACTTGCAGAAAAAAAGGGGGCAGCTGCTACACAAGAATTTCTTGGCAAGGCTCTCGGATCAATGTTGGCAAACAAGGTGACAGGTTTGTATGATCAAGGGGTTGAGATGTCCCAAGATGGCAAATCGATCAGCTTCAAGTACGCGACAGGCACAAAGCAGATGCGCGTGATCACCATGAGCAATGAGTTCCTCTATGCGTGTATCAATTACTTTGCCAAACCCATACAGTTGAACTACATGAAGGAGCTCTCAAACGCGCAGCTTGTCGAAGCTTGGTCGACCGAGAAGGACAAAGCAGCTCAACTCTTTTACGACTTTTCTTCTATGAGAGTGGCGGATGCCGGGATGCGGGGCATGTGCTGCACGGACGTGCAGTACATGAGCCCCGTTGAGGGCGCCCCCCCAAAAGACTACATTCAAGAATATCTGTGCCAGCCGTGGTACTTTCGCAGATTCATGAATGCCGTCGAAGAATTGAAACCCATTTGGGAAAACGGAGACGCATTCAACATGAGTTTTGAGCAGCTTTCAACTCTTTGCTGGAAGTTTCTTGGTTGGGGTAATGACCCGCACAGCAACAGGGGTGTCGATAACACTTACCACTCGTTCAGGCTTACCAATGCGTACAATCCGGACGTTCTGGACCTGCGCGCGTTCCGCGATCGAATTAAGTACAGCGAGGTGAGCATGATCTTTGTTCAGACCGCGGAAGAGTATTGGAGCGTTCGTAAGCAAATCCGGGCGACCGGGACGCTACCGGACAGCACGCCCTTTTCCCCTCCCCTCAAAGGGCGCGGGGCGTGGGACATATACATCAAGCGCAACGCAAAGGAGCGCACCGAGCTCCTTGAGCAGCTCAATGAAATGTGGAAAGACTACGCGCGTCACCAAAGTCTCACAAACCTTGTCGACCTGATTCAACAATTCAATGGCAATCACTACTTCCCAGACGGCAATGGCCGATTCAGTATGTTGCTGATACAGATGCACATGCTCGCAACCACAAATCGTCTCATCTACTTTTGGAACCACAATCCCAACGGGCCATGCCTCTCCAAGTACGTGCAAATCCTCAACACGGCACCGTATATCCCAACTGGCTACAATTCTCAAGAGTTTGACAAGGGGCGCATAAAACAAGCATTTCACGACGCGCTTGAAACGGAGTGCGATGCCCCTCCGCCTCTCTGGTTGCCTTTCCACGAATCTCCCTTGTTTGAATCGTCCGAAGAGGAAACCGACCAATCGAACAAAAGAGGACCAGTCTACCGAACAATGCGACAATGGGTGCCAGATGAAACGCCAGACGCAAAGCGCAGACGCGCTGGCACGCCTCAAGCGACGGCTACTTGAGCAGCGCCTCACCCCTGCGCGTCATTGATTCAAAGGCGTCCACCTGCCGGTTGGCCGTCTCCTCGTGTGTCCACTGCCAATAATCGCCAGTTGCAGGCCGCCGCCGCCGTGGGGGGCGTGCGCTGACAAAGGCACGCGTGACGTCCTGCACGGCCTTGCGATGCTCCTGCGGAGTGGGAGGGTCGGGGTTGGAAATGCGCGCATTGGCCAGCTTGTCAAGCACCGCGTCGATCTCGTCTTCTGGCGCGATCGCCAGAGCGCCTTCGAGTGCAAACACGCCGTCAGGCTTGTAGTGCGCGCAGTGTTCCGCTGGCAGCTTGATGGGCAGCTGGTGAATCGCATTTGCAATGCCCTCTTGCGTGACAAACTTGTAAAAGCCCTGCGCGCGTGGTAGGATGCGCACGACGGAAGCATCGTCGGCCGGGCACCGCCGAAATCCAACGCCGCGCGTCTTGAGAAACCACAGCGGCCTTTGAAAGCCACCATTTGATGACTCCAGCTGCTGCACGTTGCCGAGGTTGTTGTCGCAGACGCGACAGTAAATCTTATAGTGTTTGCGCACCTTTTGCTTGCCAAAGCCATGCAGGCCCGCCTTGTGGTGTAGTTCGACACGCACGCGCTCGTCGTACGCGGATGGCACATCGGCCGTGAGGTGCATCATTTGTTCCGTCTGTATCGTCACCTCTGCCTGTGCAAGTGGCAGCACAGCCGTGCCGCACACGCGACAGCATGCTGCGGGGTGGTCGACCATTGTGCATGCGCCGCCAGCACCCGCTCACGCACGAGTCGCAAGGCTCGGGTTCTATTTGTTATGGTTGCTTTGGTCAAAGAGTCTCACCCTCACAACGCTGCCGCGCGTGAAAAGATCCCGGATCTCCACCGCGTCGTCTTCGGTGAGCGTGTGGCACGAACTCGCGTAATCCCCACCAAGCGCGCGCTCGTGCCGCTAAGGGCCTGTCGGTGCGCGCGCGTGTGATACCCCAAAACGTTTAAAAGAGTGTGGTTTTTATGCCGCTCGAGGGACACGCAGACGACTGTGCGTGTTGCGTGAGGGTGACCTTTACTCAAGATGCGCGTGGGAAGCGCAAGCGCGCGGGCGAAGCGGCAGATCTATCCACATTCTTGCCGCAGCGCGAGGAGGAGGAGGAAAAGGAGGGCGAGGAGGAGGAGGGCGAGGAAGAGGGCGGTCAGCCCGAGTGGCTGGACGAGGAAGAGGGCGGGGTGGAGGAAGACGCGGCCTTGCTCAACTCCGTGCTCTTTCAATCCTTTGACACGCACGTGACGAAGCTGGACGCGGCGCGTCTCAAGCGTATCGAGGCGCTCTCGTTCAAGAGCGCGCTCGAAGACGACGGCGAGGGCGAAATAAACGAGGGTGCATCGCTTGATGAAATTGAGGGGCTCGGTGTGTGGCAGCCCGGAGACGAGTTTCAGGGGGACGTGAATTATCGCACGTTACAAAAGCTCCTCACGCGCGTGGACCAGCGAGGCTTCGAACGGTACGCTCACGCCAACCCCTTGCGCTTTAGCCACGCCTTGCGCACTGCTTCGCTTCGTTGCTTTGGTCTTAGTCTGGCTTTTGCGGCCGCTGCCCTATCAGGTCTGCGCAGCAGCTGGAGTTCCACGTTGCCTTCATGAAAGCCGCAGCGCGTGTGATCTACCGAGGCTCCTGGGAAACCGAGCGGCCCGCCATCATGAAGAAGTATGGCTGGGAAAAATCCAACTCAGAAGTTCTCATTTCCACACCGCGCAGATTTGGGGTGCGCTTGGCCGTTGCGCGCGCTGCACAAAGCAAAGCTCACGCGTCGTGCTGCTTGCTTGGCAGAAAACGTTTAGCATCGCAATTTTTTGCGCGTGTCTCTCGCTCGCCTTTGGTTTAGAGGTCGTCGTGTTCAGTCCAGCCAGACGCGCGTCACGCAAGCTGCTCGAGCGAATCGTCGAGTATCCACCGCCGCCCAACCCGTCCCATCCCGGCAGCCTGCACGCATTGCAAGCCTGGCCCCTGGCAGGTTTGTGCGACTGGCCGGTGGTGAAAAGCGCATCTGCGAGTACAACCAGGAGGCGTGCCGTATCAATGCGTACGACGGTCGCAAGTCGCTCATCCGTTCCTTCCCGTCTAAAGTAGGGGTGCGCACCGCTTCGATTCGAACCGGTGGTTTAGGGTGGCTTAGGGCGGCGGAGCGGAGGAAGGCGGTGCATCTTGCCGGCGAGCGACGTGGCTGACAACAAGCTGCGCACTGAAGCGAGAGGCTTGCGCGTTGAGCGCGTCTAGAAATACCGAGCCGTCGGCGTTGATGGCTTCCATGACCCATACCCCTTCGTGGACGATCGTGATCTTGTAAAAATGCGAGCCCTCCGGCACAACGGAAATGTGCGACTCGTCGATGCCAAGAGCGAGGCTGAGGCACACGATGAGCTGTAGACTTGTAATAGATTTGCGCTCGTCCCAAAGTCCAAGCACGATTGGCTCGGGCGCTCGAGAAGGCGGATGTTCGCGTCGGTAAGGCGCTGCGCGCATGCGCGCAGCAATGCGGCTGTTTTCGAGCGCAATGAAGGGCGTTTCGAGTGCAAGAAGTACAAGAAAAAGCAAAACAAAGAACGCCGCAACGAGGCCCAGCGTGCACCCGCAGCCGCGCTTGCGCGGCGTCAGCGTGGGTGGTGCGTACTCGGGAAAGTTGACGCTGACTTGGTGGCTGTGGTGCGCGGCGGTGGTGTGCATGCATCACGGCTTTCACGCACACGCGCGCCCTCGCTGCATCCACGCTAGCGGTTGATAAGTAACGGCCGCTTGCCCTGTGGATGGGAAGGGTGTAATGCTGGGCCGGGGCGGCCGAGGCCGCGGCCGCGGCCGCGGCCGGGGATTGCTCCAGCCAGCGCCGCTTGTGCCGCTTCCGCTTACGCCAGCGTCGCTGCCACCACCACCATCACAACCGCTGCAAGGGAGTCGAGGCGGGCGAGGCGGACGGAGCGGGCGGGGCGGGCGGGGCTTCGTGCCAATTCCAAATGCGCTTCTGACGCCGTCGCCTCCGCTGACGCCGTCACCACCGGCAATGCCGTCACCGCTGAGAATGCCGTCACCGCTGACGATGCCGTCACCCTTAGTGAGGCAGTCGCCGCCCCCGTCCACGTTTGAGTTTTCGCCCGTGTGGATTGACCCGGGCCAGTGGATCCCGCGCGAGCTCGCAAGCTTTTTTGCAAGCCCACCCGGCAACGAGTTTTTGCATGCAATGGACGCGTTCATGGTGCGGCTGCGCAAGACCGGTGCGCAGCCGAGAAGAGACAGGAACGCGCCACAGCTGTACAAGATGCCCCGAGAGGAGCTTTTGCGTCAGATGAATGGCTTCACCAACCAATTTCGCGCAATGTTTGATGCAAGAGTGCTTGGGCGTGTGCACACGACGGACGCGCTGTGGCACGCGGTTGTGTCGCACGCCATAGGATCGGAAACGGACCCTGTGAAGCACGAAGAATTGATTCCTGCAATGGCAATGCGCTACGAAAAGCCCGCGGCAATTGTTGACGGCAGGCGCGTCGATCCGTACCCTGTGCAAGAAATCACGCCGCGGTCGGGTCCCATCGTGGGGTGGGAGCTACTGCGCACAAGTAAAGAAGGCAGCGTGGGCACCTTGCTAAAGGATCGACTGTTTGGTCAGAACAACGAAGACCACTCAGCAGTGTATGTCGTCGACGGCACCAACCTGTTTTACAAGTACGACCCCGCCCAGTGGCCCGCGGAGCTAATGATGGATCGCAACGGCGAGTATGGCCCGGTCGTGATTGTTATGAAGCACCACATGCTCAAGAGTAAGCTGCTTGGGTGGCCGGAGGGGGGCATGTACATCTACAATGCACTTCAAGAGATGCACGGGGGTGTGCGGCACAAGAACCAGGTTTTGATCGTCTCAATTGAAGTGCCAAGCTGCGATGGTGTGCCCGGCCAAAAAAAATCATGCATTGAATACGAAAAGTCAGCAGTGGCTGAGCGCAGGTGCCGCGTCGTTGGCGAAGACGGCGAGAGGCTGACAGAGTGGGAGCACGCTGTGTGCGAGTACGACGACGTGGCCGCCAACTCCTTCTTTGATCAGATGCGCAACGAAATGAATAAAAAAAATGAGGAAGACGGCGGGCAACGCGACGCCGTCATCGTGACCAGCGAGGGCGCGGGAAAGTTTTTAAAGGATGTCGACGCAATGAACTTTGTTGATGCGGCAATGATGGCAATGTCGGACGCCATCAACACCCGCGTCTACCGCTTGCAGCCATTGCCAGTGCAGCACAGAAGCGGCAAAAAAAGTTGATAGCTGGGTCACGGTTGGTGCGCGTGTTGCGGCGTGTCGCTAATAGCAAGAGCAGTTGTTTGGTAAGATTTGTTCCAAACGCGCGTGCCCAAATGGCCGCCTCCAAAGTGAACGACTGGGTCGCGTGCGACCTGCGTTACGTGGGCGAGAACAAACTCGCGCGGCTGCACGACGAAGAACTTGACAGGCTGCACCGCTTGCTGGCGGAAAAGCACGGCGTGACCACCGAGGCGCTTTCGGGAACGCGCGAGGAAAATATCCAGGCCGTGCTTGCGCTGAAGAAGCGGATTGCGCGCTCCGACACGGCGCCGTCGCCGCCGCCGCCCACAACCGCACCCGCGCCTCCTCATCGCGAGCCACCTCTGTCGCTGCCCCTTGAGACCCACGAGTCGATCCAGGGCCCCGCGCCCCACGCCTCGCACGAGGAACACGACGCGCAGGGTGCGGAAAAGCAGGAGGACCTCACGGAGGCCGCCAAGGCCTTCGACGCAATGTTTGCAAAGGAGAATGAGGAGGCGCCGACGGGCGAACCCGCTCTCAAAGTGGGCGCGACGTCTCCGGAGTTACTTTCAGACGACGCGCAGAAAGCCAAGGACGACCGCGACGCGCGCATCTCGGCGTTTGTGCAACTTGCGGCCGCCGCCAGCCCGCCCGCTTCCAAGGAAGAGGAGGAGCCGAAGGCGGCCGCGGAGACCGAGCCGGTCACTGTGGACACGCACCACCGACTGCGCATTTGCAGCTTCAATGCGTGCAAGATGCGCCTCGGAAGCGCCAACAAGGCGTACATTGAAGCGGGCGACGACGGAACATGCACCGAGTACGAAGGTACGCACAAAGGCGCCGAGCTGGCCAAGAAGTGGCTGACACTTGCGTCGCGCATGGCCGACTTCGACGTCATCTTACTACAGGAGGTTCCCGGTACCGAAAAGGTGATGGAACAAAAGATTGAAACTTTTGCAAGCATGCTCGACATTGCCACCGAGGAGGGGCGCGAGTGGTCGGCAATCAACTCGCAAAGGTCGGGAAAGCACGGCAAGTTGGTGGGCCCCGGAGCCGAGGTGCACGCGTGCTTCCTCAAAAGCCCTCTGCAGTTCAAAAGCTGGAACACGCTGCGAAAGGTGAGCGCAACCGAGCTAGACTACGCGCCGCTGCAAGTGCTGCTGCACGACCCGCGCTTTGCCGATCCAGCCGACCGCGACTTTGTGGTCACGAGCGTGCACCTGCCGCCTTCAAAGCGCGTGAACGCGCGCGACAGCCAGATCGCCGCGCTGCTGCGCAATTACTCGGCACCCGACACGAGTGAGTACCGCATGCTAAAGCCGTTCAAGCCAAGCAGGGAAATCAAGGCCGCGCCCACGCACGTGATTGCGGGCGATTTCAACACATATCCAGGAAACGAGCAGTACAACATGCTGAGCAGCGGCTTTGTCTCAAAGATTCCCAAAAACGCCGCTACCACAAGTGGACACCAAAACTACGACAACGTGCTTGTGGACGCGCACGCCAACGAGCGCCTTTTGATTGGCGGTGGGATCATTCAGCTGAAAGATCCACACAACGCCTCCAAGGGCGATGTGGGCCTGTCGGACCATTACCCGGTGTTCGTGGAGATATGCGAGGTGCAAAAAACAGGCAAGCCGCTACCCACGGTTGATCAGGAACCCGCAGAGCCGCCGCCGCCGCCGTCGCTAAGCTTGGAGCCAGTGAAAGAAGAGGCAGCGGAGTCTCCAAACTTAAAGCCGGAGTTCCACGATCGGGTTTACGACAACGCAGAAAGCGTGGGATCGGCGACGTCGGATTCGGACCTCTTACCCGACGACGACGGCCTACCGCGCGTGATCGACGACGAGAAAGAGGTGCGCAAGCACTATGAAGAAGAAACGACGCCGGAGGTAACGCTGGAAGAGATAGCAAAGGCAGAGCCGGCGCCTGAAGAGGCGCCAGAAGAGACGGCAAAAGAAGAGCCGGCGTTCGAAGGGGAAGTAAAGAAGGTGGTGGAGAACATCGTCAGTAGCATTGTACACAACGCGCTGGGTGCCGCCACCGAAGCGCCACTTACGCAGCAGGAGCCTGCCGAGATGACGCCGCCGCAAGAGTCAGCGCCGCTTCCACCTGCTCCATCCACGGAAGGGGTGTCTCCTGTGCATCCACCTGCTCCTGTACCTGCGCTCGATACGTCTCCCACTGCAGCGGCGCCTGCGGACTCGGTTGCGGAGCACTGCGAGGCACCCGTGGCGTCGCCGCCGCCGCCGCCACCGCCGCGTTTTGAGACAGAGTCGCCTTTACTGCCACCGCAGGAGTCAGTGGTGGACACTCCGGAACCGCAGCTTGCAAACGAGATCGAGAAAGCTCTCCTGGAGTGGGAGACCGAGAACGAGTTGGCAAAGGAGTTGCCGAATGTGGATTGAGTGCTTGCTCGACGAGCGCGAGAGGGTGCCTGGCGCTGGGCGGCACGCGCCCTTGAGGCTTGTAGTGCATGTCGTACCACCCTTCGCCCACGGGCATAAGCTCTTGCTCCCAGAGCGGCTGCACGCGCTTCACCGTCCACGTATCGTTTGTGTGCGTAAGGTAGATTGCGTCAAAGTGCACCACAGGCAGCGCATCGCAGCCCAAAGATTCACCCTTTGATGTTGTAACAAAGCCCGATAAAATGATCGCCTGACGCAAATCCTTTGCGCCGCCCTCGTCGCGCAGCCGCGGCGAACCGGCCTTCTCTGCGCCCATCTGCATGAGGGCGAGAATAGCCATGCTGCCAAGCATCGTGGTTGCCGCCTGGGTTGTTTCGATGTCAAAAAAGACGAGCCGCCGACAGCCGCAGGAAAACCGCAACTCGGGCGTGAGCGCGATGGACATGCCAAAGGCGGTCTTGCAGAAGATGCGCGATGGCGTGCACGCAAGCAAGACGTGTAAATAGTGCACGGCGGCTTGGTGCAGCGCCGTCCATCGTAGGTGCGGAGCGGACAGCGCGCTCGGCGATGTTTGTACCGACGGCAACATTATAATGTGCACGCCCAAAGTGCCGAGGTCGCTCTCCTCGTGCGGAAGACTGCGGTGCAACATGCACGCAACGTCTGCAAAGGAAAGCGACGCCGCCCGAGCCTCGCACTCCAGCGAACAGTAGACGCACACGCTACACGCGCTACACTTGCGAGAGGTCAACACGTTGCAATTTTGACAACGCGTGGGGAGCCCCGACGCAACAGGAGTTGTCATGGTTGCGCGCGTGCGCCTTTTGCGCGCGGCACAAGTCGCAAAGGCCTGCGCGCAACGCGCTTGCTCCGGCAGGAAGTTTGGGTCAGCACCCCTCCGCTTTGGCGCGCATGCGCACGTAGTGCGCAAAATCAAAGAGCCACCGGATGCCCGCGCGCGCGCCTTCGTGCTGGACCCACACGCGCAGCTCGGCGGAGGCGCGCTCGTACGCGCGCGCGAAGGACTGCTGCGACAGCTCGGGCAACTCCTCAAAAATGCCCGTGCTCCAATGCTCGCAGTTGCTCCACATGAGTTACACACACGCACGCACACGCGACACGAGTCGCAATGAACTGCCAACAATTGAAACCCCGGACACGGTCAAAAAATATCACCAATTGCCGTTGCCGGACTCTCCGCCGTGCCGTGTGCAGCAATCGTGAGCGGGCGCGACAAGCGCGTCAACATTGACACGAATGCCGCGCCGGTACTGGTCGGCGCGGCGGTAGACGTGGACGAATTGTCTTCAATGAGCCGCGACCGCTTGTTGGGATACTTCTCCCTGAACGCGTCCAGTTGCGGGTTTTGCGTCGAAGGAAGCAACAGTAGCGTTCGCGCAAAGGCAACCGCCTTTTTTAAAACCTCAGCGTACTGCACCCACTCGACCCGCTCCTGGCTTTCGATGGCTTGGAGCACGGGCTCGTACTGCGCCTGCCGTTGCTCCAGCAACGCGTGGTCTTCCTTTGAAAGAGGAACGGTTGAAAGCAACGTTTCGTGCGCTTCGTTCATCTTGTGCAGCAGCAAAAGCGCCGCCACGGGGTCCGGGTCTGGCTCGGCGGTTGCCGCCTGCACGAGCACGTTGTCGTCGTTCAGCGCCTCGACCACAAGCGACCACGAGCCCCCCACCAAATCACCGTTTTTGTTGTGTGAGTCGATTTCATTTGAAATTGCGCGCCACAGCGAGCCGTGAGAGGCCAGCACTTTCAGCGTGGGCAGGTAGGAGTTGTCGGTGACAGTAACAAGTTTTGTATGGTACAGAGCATAGACGAGCGGCTTTACCATTCCGGCCACCGCGTCCTTAAATCTCTTAAATTTGTTGAAGGCCACGTCCAAAAACTGATCTTTGTTTTGCAGCAGTGTGCAGGCAAAGTTCAACTTGAAGTGAAACCCCGCTTTAAAAAAGGGCTGCACGTTGTCCGTGTTGCCATACAGTTGCAGTAGGTCGTTCAGAATGCTTTCCCCCCAGTAAATGCCCCTATCTTCCTCGGTAAACCGTTGCCACATTTGCGGCGTCGTTGGCTCGATGAGTACGCGAGACAGGATATTGTACGCAAGCTGCAGCAATGGGCTTTCCTGTGAGTTTCCATTCCACGGGCGATCGGATTTGCTGCGCAGAATGAAGTAGCAGTCGTCAGACAGCAAAAGCATATTTTTGAGGGACTCGATGTTACTCAGCACGCTCATGAGGCTCCACAATTGATATTCGCCTGATTGTGGGGGAACGGTTTCCGACACGTGGCGCCAGTGGGCAAACAGTGCAGGAAGCATTGTCTGAAATTGATCAATTCTGCCCGGGAATGAAGATGCAAGAATGATGCAAAGAATATTCAGAATTCTGGCGCGCATATCGTGTACGGGACGGGGCCAATAGAATACGCGCATGATCCGCTCCAAACCGTTGAGATCCACCGCAAAGTGAACCACCGCATTTTCCGTTTGGTCCACCACCTCTTCAAGCGTTCCGATTGCATAGAGGAAAATAGTCTCCAAGGAATTGGAGGCATTTGTGCCTTGTTGCAGCGTCGCCATCTCACACACGGCGAGCAATTTTTCAATGGCACCGTCGGTAGCTGCAATGGCCTCGCGCGCAAGAACGTTGGGGTCGTCCTCCACGCCGAGGCGCTCGCTGTCGTCGGCCGCGCCAAAATACGCACGGGCCCAGTCTTCTTCGAATTTGTCGGATTCTTCAGGGTGGTGTCCAAAGATATCGTTGCGGTCGTCGGTCAGGGCGTAAAGGAGCCACAATGCGTTTGTTGTATTGATCAGATCGTCTGCCGTCTGAGCACCCGCGTTCACAAAGGAACAGAGCTCCGGCACAAGTTGGTTGGCCCTGTTTTCTGTCAGCACGAGGCATGATCGCATAAGGAGGGTGCCTGTATTATCGACGGTGAGCGCCTCCAGCGTGGCTAAAACCTCGTTACGGAGATCCTCCGCAAACATTTGCACGGACAAACGGCTCACGATGACCTCAAGCACGTGGCGCGAAATCATCTTTGTGGCAAGGTACCTACGCGTTGAATCAAGCTTCCATATCCCACGCAGCACGTACAGCGAAAACTCCTTGGCCGCAAACTCAGCCCGCGCATTGACGACGATGGAATCGTCGATGACAACGTTGCCGTCCGGATTAGGGGGCGCCAAAGCGATGGCTTCAAGCAGGGCAAGCTCTGCGGGGCCTTTGAGGGCCAGCGTATCGCGCACGCGGTCCAGCTCAGCATTCATGAGGTTGTCCTCGGCATCGCTTAGGCCCGACCCGGGCGCAAAATTCAGAAACGTGCTTGTGAAGTTTGTGATTCGCTCTTGATGCCCCTGCGTTTGCCGCTTGATTGCGCGCGGGCCCAGCATGCCCGTAGGCGCCACGCGGCGGCGCAGGTCCAGTGCCGCAAAACTGGGGAGCATGTCGCGTTCTTTTATTGATAGCTTGGTGTGGTGGCGTTATCAAACAAAAAGAAAAGTGAAAAGTGTCAATCACACACGCGCGCGTAGACGCCGCGCGCTTACCGTTCCTCGTCGGACTAGCTCTCTTGCGCGTGCTCCGGCAAGAGTGTGTAGTCGAGAACGCCGCGCAAGTATGATCCCAAGCACGTGCTGAGCTGCCGCTGCATCACCGACGCGTCTTGCGAAAGCACAATCCACTGCACCCCCCGCGCCTCCAAAATCTCCCCGTACCGGTCGCCGAGGTGGAAGGTGAGCTTGTACCAGAGATGCTTGACGCTGTCCTCGTCGTCGCTAGGTCGCGTGCCGACAAACAAGCCCCGCACCCCCAAGCCCATCTCGTGATCCTTGTTGCCTAAGCGATTGCGGCCACAAAAAGCTTGATAGACCTGCTTCTGACGAAGCGCGTAGCCCTCGAACGTGTACGCGGCGTGCATCCAGTCGTGCATAAGCGCGGACCCAAAGGTCTCCTCCATCCGAGCAAGCATAGTTTGAAAGTTGAGCTTACACGCCCACAAGAAAGGTCGCACGGGGTGTGGCTGCAGCGACCCCATGCGCGAATCGCCCGAGTTTTGCCGCTTCAACTTCCTGCTGGTCAAGTAACGCAAGTCAAGCATGCTCGTGTCCGGCGTCGGGCCAACGTAAAAACCGCCTGCGGCGTTCATGGCAGCGCAAACTTCTTTCGTGCATGCCCAGTGCTCCCTCGGCGCAAGTTATTTGCTTGCGCATTTGATCCCTTGCTCACGTCTAGAGTGTGAGAAGCCAAAACAATGCAAGGCACGGCAGCGCCCCCCGTCTTTCGAAGGCTTCGCTCGGATTGCCTTGTGCCGCCCGGGCAGCTCAAGCTGGCGGAGATGCGCCGCAAGCGTTTGAACAAGCCGGAAAACAGGTGGTGCGCGGCGATCGCAATGGACCTGCTTTGGGGCGCCGGTCCGTGGATCGCGGCCACCTGTTTGGTCGCCTGGGCGCTCTGGACAATTCACGAGCGCGTGGACGGGGCACCTGGTGCCTTCAAGCAATTTGACTCGCCAGGGGCCATCGCAACCATCTCGACCTTCTCCGCCTTTCTGCTCGTGTCCAAGATTCAAGCCAACCTTGCGTGCAACAGTGCCATCATCACGGAGTTTGGCAACCTGACCGCCTCTCTGGTCAACCTGGCACTCTGGGTCAAGTCGCAGATGGTGAGCAACAAGCGGCCCGTCAGCGCACAGATCCTTCCCGACGGCAACGGCGGCTGCTACAAGACAAACAGGATTGGCATGACTCTTGCGTCGGTGCCCTACGCCGCGAAGTACGTTGGTCGCGGCGTTGCGGTCGTTCCGGAGGGCCTGCCGCTTGGTCAGGACCCTCATCTCGTCAGCAAGTACAAGCGGTACACGTCCAAAGAGCAAGGGAGCGCGTCCAGCAGCATGACGCCGTTTGTCGCACTCGTGCTTATGATCGGCGAGCAGATCGATCAGATCCAACGCTCTGAAAAGAAGGACAGCGAGTACTCGGTGCTTTTTGCGCAACTTAACGCGGCCACGGTTGCCAGAGGCGCCATTGGCGCACAGTCAGGCTACAACCCTCCCTACATTCTGGACGCGCTGCTCTTCGTCGTCTTTGTCCTTTACCTCGGACTGGCGCTCATCTCCGACATGGTGCCAAACAACGGCGCCAACTCCATTTGGATTGCTGCCATCGTAGCTTTCTGCACAATCGTCTTCTTTCAAATCAGCAACCGCTACTGGAACCCAATGGCTTTGCGCAGCAAGCAGAGCGGCCAACAGCCACTGATCTCGCAAATGTGCGTGTCCACGGAGCTTGCCATCTTGGCAATCTTCTCGCGCGATCCGCTGCCAATTGCGGAGGAGGAAAGCACATTGGCGCCGGTGCCGGCGGACGCGGGCGCGGGGGTTCGGATGAGATTTTTATGAAGCGCGCCACTGCGCAGCGCGCGCGGCAAAGTGCTTTTTTAAAGAATTTCCTATCTAACCCAACGGGCGTCAAACACGCGCACGAGCCCCTTGGACCAATCGTTTTCCTCAAAGTCCAAATACCCCATCCCCCCGTCGTAACCCCTCCACGGCCAGGCCCCGTACGCCAAGCGCGTGCCGTCGCCGCTGATCGCCACGCTCGAGTACGCCCTGGGGTTTTCAGGTATGCTCGGCGAAAACCCGTCATCGCTCCCTCCGTCGACACCGGTGCCTACCTCTTGCCATGTGCTGGCTGCGCTGTTCCAGGCGAACACGTGCGCGTGATAGTGCCCATCGCGCGTAGTATTGTCCCGAAAAAGAATCGCGTGCGCCCCGATTGCAATGACGTTGCCGTCTGCGCTGAGTGCTAGCGATTCGCCCATGTGGCTGCGGTCATGTGCTCCAATGTCAGACATGACAGCACCTTTTGGCACCCACGAGCTGCCGTCCCACTCATGTACTGCAACGTCTCCTCTATGGTCCCATGTGCCGTAGTGCGGCATGCCGTAAGCAAGCACGCTGCCGTTGGCGCTCAGCGCTACCGAAGCACCCGTTTCGGTTTCGGTCTCGCCAAGAAAAGATTCGCCGCGCTGCACCCAGTCGCCGAGCGCGTCGTCCCACTCAAAAACGTGCACGTGGCCAGCATCATACCTGGGGTCGAAGAAATCATGGTCCGGCCAGATTTTTGAGGTCCCGATGGCAATCACGTTTCCGTCGGCACTCAGCGCAACTTGTGTCCCATTTTTCGCCACGGGGAAATCCGTCCCGCGCTGCGTCCACGCGTTGTTGTCGGCGTCCCATTTGAAGACCTTTGCGTGTCCCGGTTCTCTTTCGTATCCATGGACGGCGCACCCTGTTGCAATTGTTGAGCCGTCGTCGCTCATGGCAACGCTTACACCGCACAGCGCAGTGGAATCGGCCACGACGATGCCGTCAGGGGAAGGAAGTGGCAACCAATCCATTAGGTTTTCGTCCCATATGTAGGCGTGCACGTGGGACGTGTACGGGATTTGCGTGGGCTCGCCAACCACAAGACGCGTCCCGTCCGCGCTGAGGGCAACGGATGTGCCAAAATTACGATATCTAGAGCCCGTCCCATACATTGCATTTCCTGCAGCTTCCCATTGTCCGGCTTGTGAGTTCCACCGCTCCACCACCACGTAGCCCGGGCCTCTCCTGTTGTACATCATCGTATCCTCGTAGGACATCCAAATGCCGTCTTCGGGCGCTCCATACACAACCGTCGAGCCGTCGCGGCTCAGTGCGACTCCCACGCCCGCAAAATCCACGCGGTTGAAGCCATGCATGTCCTCGCCCATCTGATGGTAGTCGTTGAAGCGCGTCAAGAACGTGGGATCGGGCGGTTCGGGCGGCGGCGGGCTGGGCGGCGGCGGCGCGGGCGGTGGACTCGGCGGCGGCGGCGCGGGCGGTGGACTGGGCGGCGGCGAGGGCGGCGGCGGCGTGGGCGGCGGCGGTGACGGCGGCGGCGGCGTCGGCG
>MDTG01312702.1_pt1 | contig 27195 bp, 28 predicted proteins | sample 811421 | NCBI WGS metagenome assembly MDTG01 (sample SAMN05326645, study PRJNA326480) | marine metagenome | isolation source: seawater | place: Pacific Ocean: South East | collected 2011
AACTAAAGGTTTGTTTTTTAAAAATTTTTCTTTATCAAAATTTATTTTTTTTAATTCATTGTAGAGTTCTACAAACGATTTTTCACCTTCATACTCTAAATAAAAATCAATTGCAGGATACTCTTTCAAAAAGTCTTTTTGTTGATCTGGTTTGTCTGGAAAGTTTGGGCCACCAAATACTGTGATTGTTTTTGGTGAAAGCTCTTTAATTCTCTTGGCATATTCATGGCCCAGTTTAATATTCCAAGAAAAATTTGAAAAACAAGCTAGCTGAGGAAGCTCCTTATCAAGATAATTGCTGAAATCTTCTGGATACTTAAAAATTTCACAATCAATTTGATCTTTCAGATGAGTTTTTGCATAAGTAGCTACATATGCAATACCCAATGGTATGGTATTTGCCGCAACTATTTGGCCTGTATGCGTTAAATCTGCAAATGTTATTTTTGTTCCCATAATATCTAAAGTCTAATAATGTTTAATAATATTATTACTAATAACAATCAAGTAGTGAAATTTACTCAAAATATATGAATTCATAGTCTCCTTTATATTTCGAATGGTTAAATATCCATTTCCATTCCTCATCATCAAAAAAAGATTCTGCTGTTAATGCCCAACACTGTAAGTTGAATAATTCTTTCTCATTTCTATAACCTTCAACCATTAAATATGATTTTTTTCCAACTCTTTGAATTTCTTTTAAAGATTTAACCAGGTCAAATATTTTTAAATTGTGAAGTGTCGCAAGAGATATTACTAAATCAAATTCTTTATTTTTAAATTTAAACTTATTTTTTGCATCATGTACAAAGAGGTTTTTTTTTATCTCTGGAATAGCATGCTTGATTGCATGTTTTGATATATCAAAACCAAAAACCTTAAGTTTTGGTAAAATTTTTTTCATTTCATAAAGTACGTGGGCTTTACCACATCCTACATCTAAAACTTTAGAATTATTATTTAATTTATACTTATTAATTAGCTTTTGAGCCACATTTCTCCATCTTCCCGGTATATATTTATAGCCACCATATCCATAGCGTCTTTTTCCATCCCAAAAATCAAACTCAAATTTTCTTGCAATTTTCATGCACTTAACTTTTGAATTCATCATTCTTTTTAAATAATTTCTTTTGGTGGACTTATGTAATGATGTAACTAAATTAATTTTTTTCCGCATTTATGAAATAATTTTTTTTATTTTTTTAATTAAACTTTTTAAATCTAAATTGTATTTTGTCATCATATTATGTTGCCTACCATAACCCTTTGGAAACTCATCTGGGATTCCGATATTTTCCACTTTTTTAAATTTTTTTCTCGTTATCAGATCGTTAATTGTACTTCCTAATCCACCTATGACGCTATGTTCTTCAATGGTAATAATGTTAGATGTTTTGGATAAAAGATTAAAAAGCGAAGAACTATTAATCGGTTTTATTGTTGGACAGTGTATCACTCCTAATTCATAATTTAATTTTTTAAAATGTTGTCTAATTTTCATAGCGGTATCAAGCATAATCCCAGTCGTTATAATAATATTTTTTTTTTCTTTTCCTATTTTGTAAGGCTTTCCAATTTCAAATTTTTTATAAATATTTTTTGTAACTACCGGATCTCCTCCTTTGGCTATTCTAAAATAAATAGGACCAGGGTGGCTAACTGTATTTTTAATCATTTTTGCAACTTCTATTTCATCTGCTGGAACTAATATTGTCATGTTTGGAACTGACCTCATTAACGCAATATCGTCGGTAGCTAAATGGGTTGGGCCTAATGGTGCGTAAACCATTCCTCCTCCATTAGCTATTAATCTTACTTTGGTTTTTAACAAACCTAAATCTATACAGATTTGTTCATAACATCTTCTGGTTAAAAAAGTTGCAATGGTATTCACATAAGGTATCAAACCTTCTTGTGCCATACCGCTAGCAAGTGAGATAATATTTTGCTCAGCAGCTCCCTCCATAAAAAATCTACTAGGAAATTCTTCACTAAATTTTTTTAATATATTTGGACCCAAATCTGATCCAATAAAAATCATTTTGTTATTTCTTTTTGCAAGCTGATAGAACTCTTCTATAATTCTTTTTCTCATTTTAGATAAGTGTTTAGTTCATTGCTGATTTGTTTAAGAACTTTATCCTCTAAGTTTGCTTTGTGATGCCAGTCCGGATTGTTTTCTGCAAAAGAAATACCTTTGCCTTTTACCGTGTGGCAAATAATAAACTTAGGTTTAGTTTTGTTTTTACTTTTTAATACTTTTTTAAGTTCTTTAATCGAATGACCATTTACCTCGGAAGTATTAAAACCAAAACTTTTAATTTTTAATTTAATTTTATCTAAACCAGCAACTTTGGCTGGGGATCCGTAAGTCTGCAAATTATTATAGTCTAAAATTACTATTAGATTGTCTAAATTGTTTTTATATGCCGACATTAACCCTTCCCACATAGAGCCTTCGTTTAATTCTCCATCGCCAATTATCACATAAACATTTGATTTAATTTTTTTGATTTTAAGAGCGATAGCCATACCTATAGCTATCGAAAATCCATGACCCAATGATCCTGTTGAAGTTTCTACCCCTCTAATATGTTTGTCTGGGTGTCCGCCAAGAATGGAATTAGATTTACAAAATGTTTTTAGTGTGTCTTTAGAAAAATATCCTTTATCAGCTAGAATAGAATATAAAGCCAAACATCCATGTCCTTTACTTAAAATAAGTCTGTCTCTCTTATTTAAGTTTGGTTTTTTTGGATTGAATTTCATAATGTGATCGTAAAGAACTCTTAAAATTTCTACTATCGACATTGAAGAACCTATATGACCTCTTTTGCCGCCTTTAAGTCCTTCTAATATTAATTTTCTGAGATAAATAGATCTCTTGTCCAAAATTATATTTTTTTTATTTAATTTACCCATTTTAAAAATAACTCTTCCTCACAAATCTTAAGCATTCTTTTTGCTTTATTTAGCTGTACAAGCATTCTAGTTTTGTTAAAACGAAAACTATTATTAAATCTAAATTCATTTAATATAATTAATGACCACCTTATTGCATAAAAAGGTAAATAATAAATAAGTCTATTTTGAAAATCTTTATCTTTCCTGAAAATTTTTTTAACTTTATTAAACCAGAATTTTTTTTGACAATCCTTGATTTTCATACCTGGATGCAATAAAAAATCTGCAACAAGTTTAACTGGATCATCTTTTCCAAAGTACTCAAAATCAAAAAATATAATTTTTTTATCTCTCCTCAGTGAATTATGAAAACCAAAATCTGAGGGGCTTAGAATTTCATATCTTTTTTTTATATTATTGAGATATTTTTTTTTTACCTTAAAGTTGTTTATTTTATATCTGATTTTCTTTATTAGAAAGTTTCTTAAAACAACAGGTAAAGATTTATTTAAAATTAACGATTTGTATTTGTCGTTTATTTGATCAATTATATCATTGACATTTTTACAAGATTCAACGGCATTATAAGGATAATTGTCAGTAGTTTTTCTTTTAATAGAATACAATTTACCAATAAAATTTGATGTTTCCAAAAGATCTTTGTTGTTAATTTTTGAAATTTTTCTTCCATCTATCCATTTAAATGACGCACAATTAACAAGAAGATTTGTGTTTTTGATCTTTGTTATATTGGTAAAATGCAATCTTTTTAGTAAATTCAAACTGACTAACTCTCTTTTTAATCTTGCTCTAAGATCTAAATCATAATCTGGGTAATTTTTAATCAAATATTTGCTTTTATCAACGCAATAACATTTGTAAATTTTACTGTTTCTTAACTTTTTAAGTCTAATTATTTTTTTAATTCTTTTTTTTAAAATAAATTCAAATACTTTTTGTAAATTTTTTTCTTTATTTATATCAAAAATATTATCTTTTATTTTTGACCATGTTAATAAATCAGAATAGTGTATTTTTTTAATTTTTTTGGATAGATGTTTATTATTAAGTATAATTAATAAGTCATCAATAAAATAGTCCAGATTAAGCTTATTAATTCTCTTAATTTTATCTTCTATCGATTCTTCAAAAAAAATATTATTTTCTTTTATACCAACATTTTTTTTTATCCACTTTGATGCTTCGTTTCTTAAAGAAATTTTTGACTTATCATAATGTCCGTATTTTGTTTTGTGGCTTACTATAAATACATTACAATTAAAAATTTTTGAGAATTGATAAAAGTTTTTAAATCCTTGATTTATGACTGCTGCATTCATATATCTACCGTAAGCTAACCCTTGGAGTTTTTTCCATTTTTCAACTGAGTAGTTTTTTGTTATTTTTTTTTTTAATTGACTCTTTGTTCCAGACCAATTTTTATTAATCAGCTTATTTTTATAAGCAATTGATTTAAAAACATGGTCATAATTAACAATTGTATTGTCTAGATCTATTCCAATTCTCATTAACAAAAATGATTAAAAGTATCCGCCGTCAATTGAAATTATAGATGAAGCAGCATAAGAAGCCTTGTCGGAACACAGCAATAAAACAAAAGGAGCGATTTCGCTTGGATCGCCCAGCCTTTCTACAGACTGATGATTTTTGATATAACTTTTTACAAGTTTGGGTTTTGTTTTTTTTAATTTTTCCCAATACTTCCCTTTTGTTAAAATAACTCCAGGCATTACTGCAGAAACAATAATGTTATCCTTTGCTAATTCTCTTCCTAGAACTTTAGTGTACATATTTAAATATGATTTGGCGCATGAGTACTCAGGTGCAAAAGCTCCTCCCTTTGAACTTGTGCCTCCTGTAACTGCATTCAATGAGGAAACATGAACAATTCTTCCCCATTTACTTTTTTGCATTTTAGGCACGATTAAATTGTTTAACTCGATTGCAATACCTGCATTGAATCTCAAGACTTTATTCCAATCATCAATTTTACTTAGAACATTTGATTTACCAAGACCGCCTCCCAAATTATGAATTACAATATCTATAGATCCCATATTTTTTATAGCTTCAGATACAGCTTTTTTTGGTCCACCTTTTTTAACTAGATCTACCGAAGTGTAACTATGTAAAGCTTTTTTGCCTCTTAAATTTTGAATAGAAAGCTTAAGTTTTTTTTTATCTCTAGCAACCAAATGAATTCTGCATCCCTCTAAAGCAAGTTGTTTTGCGATTTCAAAACCAATTCCCTTGCTAGCGCCAGTGATAAAGACGTTTTTATTTTTTAAACCCAGATTCATAGTTTTTTTAATTTAGTGGTTGCAACCATCCACATCTATTACAAGCTTCAACTGTTCCTTCTTTTTTAATCAAAGATCTAAATTTTTCGAATTTTTCTCCTTTAATAACATTTTCCAAACCTTCTCTTACATTGCCCATATCTACGGCCAAACAAGGAAATAATGTCCCATCGACATTAATATGGGCTGATCCCCAAGGAGCTGCACATGGTTTAAATAATTTTTTGTCATGTTTTGAATTATTTAGCCAATTAATATTTATTTTTTGTGAATCATCAATTATTGAAGCCGCTGCAGGATGTAAAAATCCAGTTTTATTGTTTTCAATATTATATTTTCTTATTTTATTTAATTGATCAATTATATGTTCCCAATTTTTATAAACTGGTGCTGTGCTTTTTTCAAAAATTTTTTCAAATTTAAACATTATATCAGAATGTTGTATTGGAGACCCTTTTAAAAATTGAAAAGCATGTGTATCGCACTTTAAATCTTCTACACAATATTTATGAATTCTTAATAAATCTTTGGCATTTTCATCTAAAACTACAGTTTTGGAATCTAAAATACAGTCCTGACGACCCAGCCTTTTTTTTGCCTCTTGAAAATACAACATCATCTTTTCAACATGATCCCATTTTTCATCCCATTTTTTTTCCTGAAGGTTTGCAGATCTTCTTATAGTATTTTTTTCATTATCAATTGATATGGATAAAACCTTGAAATTTTTATATCCTAACATAAAATCTATTAGTTCTTTGCTTAGGAGCAATCCATTCGTAATCATATTGCATTCAAATTTTTTAGCTACTTTGTCAAAAACTTTCTCAAAACCCTTGAGAACTATTGGCTCCCCCCCTGTTAGAGTAACACGAGAACCATCGGGTAACTGGTTGGTTAATTTTATCCAGTCTTCTGCTTCCATGGCGCCATTTTGTTTTTTTCGATCTTGAAAACAAAATGTACAAGCTAGATTGCATAAGTTTGTAAGAACATAACAATATCTTTTTGGATAAAGTAAATTTTCTTTTTTTGCCTTATACAGATAATCAATTAGTTTATCGTGATATTCACTTTTTTTCATTCTATTCCCTAAATATTAATACCTAATAATACAACCAAAGCAAATGTCTCTCACCATTTTTCGGAACAGTTCCATAATGAACTGTTTTTAAATCCATTAAAACTAAGTCGCCTTTTTTACATTTTAAAATAGATTTGGCTTTCATATTATCTAAATATTCTATTTTTTTTGAATTTATCACATGACTTTCATTTTTGTCGACTTTGAAATCGAAAGACTCCAATATAAGGTTTAGATGGTTCTTTTTTATTTCATTAATATTTAGTGATTTCTTATAGTAAATTGTCGGACCATTAGTTTCTTCGACATCACTTAATGCAATAAAACATCTAAGTTGGTGAAAATATAAATCAACGTGAGGATTACCCGCTATTGCCTTGTCGTTTACTTCTGGGTTTAACATAACGGGGTGTTGAAAAGATCCGGTGTGGGTTACATTATAAACTATAAGAGGTTCGGACAGAATTAAATGATATGTTTTAATTAATAAATCTATTTCATATTTTCTAATTATATTTTTAAGATAATTGCTTACATTATTTAATCCCTTAAACTTAATAGATCCTCCCAGCCTTTCAAAATATAGTTTGGTATTACCTAAAGTTACTGGCATATTATCAATGTAATCTCTTGTTTTTAATTTTTCGACGGGAATTTTATCTAAATATTTTATACATTCATCTTTAATTTTTTTTGTTTCTTCGTCACCATAAAAATTAGAAATAACAGCAACTCCATTGTTTTTGAGGTCTTTTAGTGCCTTTGAAACCTTGTTATTTTTTCCCAAAAATAAACTTAGAAAAAAAACTCTAACTTCAAAGAAAATATGGTCAAAGAATATTAAAAATTTAAAAAAAATTTTAGCTATTGGTCGCGGAAATTTTCTTAAAAAACCCAACTTATGAACTACTTTATTAATTAACATTTTTTTTTATGAACCTTTTCCAAATACTCTCTATAATTTCAATATCTTCTACTGCAGCTTTAGCATTATTTTGCTTAACACTTTTGGTCTTTATGTCATTAATAAAAGCATCAGACTGTCTTTTGAATGACCAAGATTTAAAAGTATATCTTTTGGTAAATTTATTTTTACTATTTTCATAAACTAGAACCGTTGATCCTTTATTTTTTTTATGCTGGGGGGGTAAAATAATTTTTATATGTCCGTGTTCAAAAAAGATTTCAAATGTCTCGTCCCATCCATTCTTTGTAAAAAAACCTGTTTCCAGAGAAGCTCTAAAATTTCCATAATCAAGTATTACTGTAGACATTCTCGTATCAGATAAATCTGAAAAAATTATTTTTGGTTTTATATTTGTAAAATATTTAAACAGATTTATGTTATGACAATATAAATTTAAAAACTTTGCATACGTTCTTTCAAATTTTTTCGGTAACCAGTTTGGTTTTGCTTTCCACTCTGGTTTATTTAGTAAATTTTTTTCATTAGTTTTAATATAGATATTTTCTGAGTCATAACCGCTTCCCGACAATCTATGCGATCTTATAAAAACTATTTTTCCTAATATTTTTTTTTTTAATATTTTTTTAAATATTGATTTAGCTTTTTGCACACCCTCGTCATATGTTTTGTTGTAACCTACTTTGTATAATGTTCTATTTTGATTTGAGACTTGAATAAGTTTTTTTGCTTGTAAGAGACTTGAGGCCATAGGTTTTTCGGTTAACACTGGCTTTCCTAATTTTAAAAAGTCATAAGCTATTGCCGGTAACATATTTCTTTTAGTAACTATGACAACACCATCAAATTTATTAATGTTGTGAATGATTCCTTTGTGTGAAGAGTATTTGTTTTTAATCCCAAACTTCTTTGATACTTTTTCAAGTAACTTGGGTCTAGCCTCAGCAAGTCCCGCTATTTCGCAATTTTTGTTCTTATGAAAGTTTTGTATAAATCCTATTTGTCCGTTAAAGCCTGAACCAACAAAAGCTAATCTTATTTTTTTCATCTTACTTTATATGTAATCAATAATAATTTTAACATCGTCTGCCAAATTAAGTTTTTTAATCTCACTTTTTCTAAACCAACCTAAGTCTTGTCCTTCTTTGAGATTTAATTTTCTTACCTTGTTTAAATGTTCAACGTAAAAATAATTAATTCGACCTTCTTTTTTAAAATTAAACTGCTCATATAATTTCATGGTAATTTTAATTTTTAAAGAAAGTTCCTCTTTCAATTCTCTAATAAGACATTTTTCTGCTGTTTCATTTTTTTTAAACCTGCCTCCAAAAAAAGCCCAACGATTTGGATATACAATACTTTTTTTATTATCTCTAAGCTGTAGAAGATATTTGTTATCATCGCGAATTATCGCTTTAGAAGAAAAATACACTTAATGTCGATTTGTATTAAAATTTTTTGGACAATATTTTAAACAATCCTGTACTCTAATAATTTCTTCAATTTTTTTTAGATTACTTTCTTTAGCAACCAGGATGTTTTCCGAAGAAAAAAATATTTTTTTTCCTTTCAAAACTGAAGCGTTATAAATTTTTTTTCTGTCCTCATAATTTTTCGGCAGCTGTAACAGACTATAAAAAGCAACTCCTTGAAATTTATTCTTCTTCAAATCCTGTAGAACTTGATTTAAAATTAAAAAACAATTTTTCATACCATACTCTGTTGCGCTTAAAAGAAATGTAAAACCTCTTTTATTACAAGAATTCCTTATGACCATATTCTGTATGCTTTGATCTACAGAAACATTGTCATTAAGAGGTCTGCTAGATATGTAGCCTCTCAAAATCATTCTTTTTCTTCTCCAGGAAATTTGTAGTTAAGACCAATTTTGGAAGCTGGCCTTACTATTAAAGGGGAAAAAAAACTTCCGAGTTTTTTTTGTGCATACGGAGTAAACAAACCTTTGAATCTGCAATTGAGAGAAACTCTGGTTTCATTTGTTGAGTTAACAACATTACCATGTGGTAAATTTTGGTTAAAAATCAAGAATTGTCCAAATTTTATATTTAAAAACACCAAATCTTTTTTAAATTTTTTTTGAAGTTGTGATGAAAGTTTTAGTTTTTTATTCGAAAAATATTTTCTAAATTTTTCACTTTTGTTCTGCTTTAAAATAAACATGGATTTTGTATTGTAAACATCTACCATTGGAATCCAAACGACAACCTCGAACGGAGAGTCTCCAGACCAAGTGTCTGAATGCAGGGGAAGAAGTGAACTATCATCTTGCGGTATTTGTATTGATAAGTTTATATTATTTTGCATAGCAAGCTCATTTCCAATTACTGAAAAAATTATGTTTTTACCAATTTCAAAATATTTTTTTCTAAACTCTTTATCTTCATTAATAAAATTGATGAGTTTTAAACGGGTTGAATTTAGTTCTGATTTTTTCACAAACTTATGTACATCATCTAACGAACCTGACTTTGATTTAATTTTAAGCAGGTTAAATAATTTATTTTTTATTAGAGAGTTAATATATTGAAGTGCTTTTTTGTCTTCGACATTTTGAATTAAATAGCCATCACGTAAGAATTTTTTGTTGAGCTTCTCAAGTTTTTTCATGATTAAAAAGGTCCTTTAAAATCTTTATAAGGTATATCAGATTCGCTAGTATTTATCTTTTTAAGAAATAAATTTTTCTTTTTTTTATTAATATTTTTCCCTGTTATAGATATAATTTTTTCTAAAATATTTTTTGAGTTTAAATAGCAATGCTTTGCAAGCTCTTTACTACTAGGAATCATGACATTTTTTATACCGATTCTTTGAGGTGATTTTTTTAGTTTTTTGAATATAGACTCTGTTACGATAGATATTATTTCGGCGCTTATACCATAAGTGGTCCAGCTATTATCAATCACTAATAACTTTCGTGTTTTTTTAACTGAGTTAATTATAGTTTTTTTATCAATTGGCCTGAGTGTTCTTAGGTCTATTATTTCAGGCTCAATTCCATTTATTTTCAAAAATTTATAAATTCTCATTACCTGAACTATTGCTTCCGAAAATGAAACTATGGTTATATCTTTCCCTTTTTTAATAATTTTTGCTTTTCCAATTTTTATATCATAACTTTTTTTTGGTACATTTCCGGAAATATCGTGAAGCCATCTATGTTCAAAAAATATTACTGGATTATTATCTTTTATACTTTGTATTAACAGGCCCTTGGCATCAAAAGCATTGGAAGGAGCAACTACTTTTAAACCAGGTATATGAGAAAAAAGTACTTCCAAACTTTGAGAATGTTGTGGTCCTTGCCCCCAACCCTTGCCAATAATCATTCGAATAACAATAGGAACTTTTTGTTTTCCGGCTGACATAAAGTGCCATTTTGATAACTGATTTACAATTTGTTCCATACTTAGCAGAGAGAACTCTACTCTTTGATGTGTTAAAATTGGCCTCATTCCCTTTATCGCAGCTCCTAAAGCTATTCCTGTTATGGCATTTTCTGAGGTAGGTGTTTCTATAACTCTAGTGGATCCAAATTTTTTTCCTAAGTCTTTTGTTGTACCAAATATTCCTTTGGGGTCAGTAACGCCTAATCCCATTAAAACTACTTTTTTATCCCTAAGCATGGAAAGTGTTAACGCTTCTTTTACAGATTGATTAAATTTAATTTTTCTCAAGAGATTTAGTTTGAATAAATAAATTTATTTAAAATTTCTTTTTTAGGAAACTTAGCATTTTTAGCGAACTGAAAAGCATTCTCTATTTCATAATTAATTTTTTTCTCTATTTTATCTAGGGTATTGTTTTTTTTTGAATTTGAAAAAATTTTTCCTCTTAATTTTTTTAAAGGGCACTTGTTCATCCAGCTTTTTAATTCACCTTTTGGTCTATAGTTTAAATTGTCATCCCAGTTTGGACCGCAGTGTTCTAGCCATCTGTAGGTTTTGAATTCTAAAAATATAGGCCCTTTCTTTTTTCGAATCTTATTTATACTTTCTTTTGCTAATGAATATACATCTAAAACATCATTGCCTGTAGAGGTGTGTGACTCAATACCATTTGATTCTACAATTTTTTTTATACTTCGATTCACATGTTGTCTATCTTTAAGTCCTGTGTAAACAGAATACAGATTATTTTCGCAGACAAATAATATTGGCAATTTGTGCAAGCTTGCAAAATTAATTGATTCATGAAAAACCCCTTCTTCTGTTGCTCCCTCGCCAAAGAAAATTGTTGTTATATTATTTTTTTTTAAGAAAAACTTTGAATAAAAAGCAATACCTACACCGATTGGTATAGTGCTTCCAACTATAGGAACAGATCCAAAGATACCGTTATCAAGATCTTGTAAATGCATTGAACCACCTAGTCCTTTTGCACAACCCTTATCCTTTCCGTAAAGTTCCGCTATCATATTTTTTAAATTGCCTCCCTTTCCAAGATAATGGGCGTGAGATCTATGCGTACTTATAATCTCATCCTTTTTTCCAAGGTTTGCACAAACACCTGCTGCAACTGCTTCCTGACCAATAGAAAGATGTACAGGACATCTCATTTCCTGATGTTTGTACATCGTAGAAATTTTTTTTTCTACACATCTTATTTTGTAAATTTTCTTATATAAATCCCGATACAATTTATTCATTTTGAAAAAAATTATTTATAGTTTTAATTACATGATCCAAATGATGTCTTTTTAGATTGTGGTGAATTGGAAGAGACAAAATTTGTTTGGATTGTAGTTCTGTTACTGGCAATGATTGTTCTTTCAAATTCATTCTCTGGATTGGTTTTTGTTTATGAATTGGAATTGGATAATGAATGTAGGTAGATATATTATGATTTTTGAGATAACTTTTTAATTTATCTCTATGAGGAACCTGAATAACAAAAGTATGATAGGTATTGAATTCATGTTTTTTTTCCTGAGGAAAATAAACATATTTTTTGTTTAACCTTTTGATATAATAATCTGCATTTACTCTTCTTTTTCTAATAATATTATGTATTCTGCTTAATCTAAAATTCAAGATAGCTGCTTGAATATTGTCCATTCTCGAAACAAAACCAAAAAATTCCATTTCATCTCTGTTTTTCAAACCATGATTTCTTGCTTTTCTAATTTTTTCTGCCGCTTTAAAATTATTAGTAACCACAAAACCGCCGTCACCCATACCATTTAAGTTTTTTAATGGATGGGTTGAAAAACATCCAATTTCTCCCCACGAACCGCATGGCTTATTTTTATATCTACTTCCAAATGCTTGGGCACAATCTTCAACAACAGGTATTTTATATTTTTTAGATATTTTTATAATTTCATCCATCTTACAAGACCTTCCGGTTAAATGGACAGGCATGATTGCTTTTGTTTTTTTCGTTATTTTTCTTTCTATTTCTTTAGGATTAATATTTTGATCTGGTAATACATCCGCAAAGACCGGTTTTCCTCCCAAATGAACGATAGAGCTTGTTGAAGCAACATAGGAATTTGCTGGAGTTATTACCTCATCTCCTTTTTTTACCCCCACACTATGTAATGCAAAAGTAAGGGCATCTGTACCGCTATTCAAAGATACGGCATATTTCATTCCGCAATCTTTGCTAACTTTTTTTTCAAATTTTGATATTTCTTTTCCTCTTACTCCAACATATTGGCCTGAACCTAAAACTTCTAATAAAACAGGGAGTAATCTTTTTTTCTCTTCTTTCCACTGTTCTGTAAAATTTAAATAATTTACTTTCATTTTGCTCTATAAAAATTTCTAACAATGTTTACAATATATTTTTTTTCTTTAGGTAAAAGATGTTGGTCACAAGGGAAGGAGATTATTTTTTTAGTGTGTTCGTCGGTAACTGGAAACATTCCTTTTTTTAAACCTCTTTTTAAAAATGGAGTCTGTCTATAGATTGGTGTTGGATAATGAATTTTTACCTCTATACCTTTTTTGAGACAATGTTTATAAAGTCTGTCCCTATTTTTAACAAAAATAATATACAGGTGATAAACGTGTTTAACATTAGAAAGTCTAGGTGGAATTGTTACCTGATGTATCTTAGAAAATTCCCTGTCAAAATACTTGGCATTTTTTATTCTTTTTTCAGCAATAGATTTTGCTTTCGGAAGCAACCAGTTTCCAACAACAGCTTGAAAAGTATCTAACCTTGAATTGTAACCAAGAATTTTTACAGTGTCTCTATCTATTAGCCCATGATTCCTAAGCAAACTAATTTTATCAAAAATTTTTTTACTATTGGTAACTACCATGCCACCGTCTGACCAAACATTTATATTCTTTAAAGGATGGAATGAAAAAGCAGACGCTTCTCCCCATGTGCCACTTTTTTTTTTATCATACTCACCTAAAATTGATTGGCATGCGTCTTCGATAATCGGAATTTTATATTTTTTAGAAATTGTCTTTAATTTTTTCATGTTTGGCATATTCCCAGTGTAATGTACGGGTACAATAGCCTTTGTTTTTTTTGAAATATTCTTCTCTATCAGACTTGTGTCAATGCAAAAAGTATCATCGCAATCAACAAATTTAATTTTTGCACCAATTTCTTCGATTGCTCCTACTGTTGCCACGAACGTATTGGCGGCTGTAATTACCTCATCTCCTGGCTTAACACCTATTGCTTTGAGGGCAAGCTTTAATGCATCCGTACCTGAATTAACACCTATTGCATATTTAACTCCAATAAGTTTTGCAAAATTTTTTTCAAAAATTTTTAATTCTTTTCCTAAGGTAAAGTCTCCAGTTGATACAAATTTCTTTAGTTTTTTCCAAAGTGAGCCTGTATTTTTAAATTGTCTTGGTAAATAAGAATAGTTAATTTTCATTTTAAATTTAAATTCTGCATTCTTTTAATGTTAAAATAAATTTCATTATTTAGCGGATCAGTAAAAATATTTTTTTTAAATGCATTTACAAGATCAGCGACAGCATCTTTGACTTTTTTTTTAGGCTTAAAGTTCAATTCGCTTTCAATTTTTTTTGATGATATATGATACGATCTATTATCGTCTGTTGATGAGTGTATTATGTTTACATTTTTACCGACTGCTTCTTTTACTGTTTCTGCCAAAGATCTTACTGTATGATTTTCATAGCCAACATTAAAAATTTTTCCCGAAATAAGTTCGGGTTTTGATATTGTCAATAATAAATAAGAATCTACCATGTCGCTAATATGAATATTGGGTCTAAATTGAGATCCACCAAAAACCGTTATTTGATTTTTATTGTATGCTAAATTTGTTAAAATATTTACTACCAGATCAAGTCTTTGTCTGGGTGAAAAACCGCAAACTGTAGCAGGTCTAATCACGGTTGGTATGAAATTGTTGCTTTTATATTTTAGTAATACTTTTTCACAAATGGCTTTATATTTTGAATAGTCAGTAAGTGGTTCTAGAGACATATCTTCTGAGACATTATTGACATCTTTGATTCCATAAACGCTTGAAGATGATGCATAAATAAATCTATTTACCCCCTGTTTAATCGCTAATTTTACCATTGGTTCAAAAGCATCCAGATTGATTTTTTTTCCAAGTGTTTTATCTAATTCAAAACTTGGGTCATTTGAAATGCACGCTAAGTGAATAACTATTTCAACATTTTTTAATGCTGACTCTAAGTTTTTTGAATCCCTAATATCATTTTTAAAAATTTTCAAATTTTTGTGTTTTGGCAATGTGTCACCATAAATCATTAAATCAATTACGTTGACTTCATATCCTTCTTGTAAAAGCTTTGGTGTTAAAACAGACCCAACGTAACCAGCACCACCTGTTATCAGAATTTTTTTTGGCATTTTTCTACTTTAGATATGACTCTAATGATTTGATTATATTTACTTTATTTAATGTTTTGCTATTGGCCATAAATTGAATGTTTTGTGCTGCGGCCAATGCTGAAAATAACATACTAAAATAGACGTTATCTTTTTTATAAATACTCAAAGCTAAACTTGCTAACATAGTATCTCCTGTGCCCACTTTATCTCTAACTTTGCTAGCAAATGCCGGACATTTTAAAATTTTATTTTTGCTTCTTATATACAAGGTGGATCCGTGGTTTCCGGACGTTACAACTGTATACTTTGATTTTAGGTTCTTGGATAATAATTTTATTAATTTTTCTTTTTCATCAACTTTATTTCTTAGCTCATGACGCATTTCGTTTTCATTAATGATGACTAAGTCAGCACCCTTGTACATTGAAATTGTATGGTGGCCTACATTCGCAGCATTAAGCTGAGCATTGATAGCTAAAAACTTAGACTTTTTTAAAATAAAATCTGCCGTCTTTTTTGAAATTAACCCGTGACCATAATCAGAGACTATTACCAAATCAGCTTTTACAATCTCTTTTTTAATCAAATTATGAAATTTTATTTCACTGTCTTTATTAAGAGGTTCGTCGTTTATTGTATATACTCCAAATATCTTTGTGTGATTAATGTTATCTACATATCTTTTCTTTAATATTGTAGATGAATTTTTTTTAAGTATGAATTTTTTTTTAATACTTTTGTTAAGATTGTCGTTGATCATTTTACTAAATTCTTTTTTCTCACCTAATGCGCTTATTAAGGTTATATCTCTACTAAAATTTGCTAAATTATTTGCGATTGATAAAGCGCCGCCTAAAAATTGTTTGCTTTCTATATCTCTTAAAACTAAAACTGGCTCCTTGCCTGATTTTCCTAAAGTTTCACATGCTACATAATCATCAATAATTGACTCTCCTATTACCAGAATCTTAAGATTGTCATAGTTATCAATGATTTTTTTAGGAAAGAATCTATTTCTAACATTTTTTTTTAAATCTAATAAAAATTTTTTTTGAAGATTGTTTAAGTTAAAACCCGATTGGTTAATTATTTTGCTAGAACTAAAAATTTCATCTGTAGTATAAAATATTTTACCGCCGTAGTTTTTTACAAATTTAGATTCTTTAGTTATCTGACCTGAGCTGTCTAGAGAGTGATCTCTGTATTCTTTTCCTTTGCAGTAAATATCCGGTTTTACAATTTTTAGAGCATCTACAGCATTGCTTGAAAAGTTTGGAAAAACTATGTCAACAGAATCTAAAGAAGATAACATCTCCATCCTTTTTTGTAATTCAAAAATTGGTCTGTTAGGACCTTTGTTTACATATTGGTCCGCTGTAACAGTGACGATTAATATATCCCCCAAAGATTTGGCTGTTTTAAAATGTTTTATATGGCCTAAGTGCAGAACGTCAAAAACTCCATGACATTGAACAATTTTTTTGCCTTTGGTTTTTAAATTTTTTATTTTTTTTGATAAAGATTCTAATTTTGTAACTATTTTCGTTTCCATGATGATTTAATTAAAATTTTTAGTAATTTTTTTTGACTTGATCATTTGTCTTTAAGAAGATCGAACCAGATTTTGGTAGCACGGCTAATTTTTTTTGGTGTCCATACAGGTGCATTCTTCCAATAACCTATGTTTTCTAGAAGGTTTTTAACTCCCTTGTTTATAGAAACTTTTGGTCTCCAATTAAGTTCTTTTTTAATTTTATTTATATTGGCTAAAGATCTATAAGGTTCGCCAGGTCTTTTTGGAATATTAATCCTCTTTCCACCAATTAATTTAACCAATGTATTAACCTTAATTTCTTTTCCGCCTGCAACATTGTAAATTTTACCAACTCTTTTAGAATAAGCTGCTTTGATTATAGCATCAGTCAGATCTTTTATATGCAAAAAGTCCCTAGTTTGATTCCCGTCTCCAACAACAGTTAAAGGTTTTTTGGCAATTTTTTGAGCTAAGAAAACTCCGAAAACAGCTCCATAAGTTCCGCTTGTTCTAGATTTTGGTCCATAAATATTAAAAAATCTAAGAGATATAGTTGGTAATTTAAATACCTTATTAAAATGCTGAACCAATTCCTCTCCTTGCCATTTTGTTAAAGCATAAGGGTACATGGGTTTTATTTTTTCATTTTCGTTTGTAGGAAATTTTTTAGGAAACCCATAACAACTTGCTGAAGCTGCATAAATAAGCTTTTTTATTTTACTTTGTCTTGAGGCTTGCAACACATTAAATGTGCCAATTACATTTGATTTAAAATATTTATCTGGATTCTCAATGCTTGGTACAATATCTGCTAAACCAGCCATATGAAAAACATAATCTACTTTGGAAAAATATTTTTTTATTTTTTGGTAATTTGAAATATCGACATTTACTATTTTTAGATTTTTCTTTGAATGATCTTTTAAATTTGATCTTCTACCGGTACTAAAATTATCTAGGACAATAACTTTGTGTTTCTTTTTAATGAGAAGATCTACTAAATTGCTTCCTATAAACCCTGCGCCACCTGTAACTAAAGATTTCATAGTCTATTTAACCAATGCTCCGCACTTTGCAAAAAGTATACTTTTACAATAATTTTAATCATTTAAAATTTTCTATGCTGGGGTAAATAAAAACTCTTTCTTTTTTATTGTTGTTTTTATATTTCCCATTAAAATTCCAATTCTGTTTCTTTGTAAATTAATAATTTTAAATATTTTGTCAGCAAAAGGTCCTGAACTAAATCTATACTTTTTATTTATATCCAAATCAAAAAAGTTTCTTGATAGAAAGCCTTCTTCGCTTTCTGAATCTTTACATTTTTTTATAAATTTTTCTATATCTTTTTGAGACTCTGCAAAACCATCTAAGAAATACTTAAGACCTCTTATAAACATTAATGAATTAACTGTTTTTTTATGTTCTAAACTTTTATGAAAGCAAAACAAATAGTCTCCGAGTAAATTGAGTTCTTTGCTAATTAATTTTTTATTTTGATATTTTTGAATACGTAATTTTGGAATATAGATCTCAAAATCATTACCCAATTTACTTTTAAGATCTTCTTTTAGTACAGAGAGGTTTTTTTTATCAAATTTTAATACAGTCCACATTTTTATTTGCCTTTAAGCTCTTTTTTAAGTTCATCATATTCTCTCATTTTTCTTTGCATATAATTCAAAGTCAGCTTGGTTTTTTGAGCGATTCCTTTAGGTGTTAAAACGTAAAAATAGTTAAGTTTATTTGGGTTCTTTTTGAAATTTTCTATTTTAATCAGGCCTTTTGACTGAAGAGCTTTTAAACAATAGTTTAGTTTTCCCAAACTAAAACCAAGTTCTTCTGCTAGTTCACGTTGGGTAGATTCTGGATTCTTTTGAATCTTTCTTAAAACATCAAAATGATCTTGTTGGTCCTTCATATGTTCAATAATTGAACATTCTATTGTTCAATATTTGAACAGTAAAGGCTTTTTTTCTTCTTTTAATTTACTTTCTTCCTATAGTGTGTATAGGAACGGGAGTACAACCATATGTTGTAAGGATGTATTACAAGCTTTGATTTATTTATTTGTATCTTCGAATATTTTAATTAGTTGGGGGGCAATTATGTCCGCTATTTCTTTTGAGCCTTTTGGTGTTGTGTGGATACCGTCCCACCAGAAGTCGAGTTTGCCTTCTAAATTGGAAGCTACGTCAATGTAATGATATTTGTTTTTTTTACAGTGAATTATTAGTGAAGAGTTTAAGGCTACAAGTTTTGAATTATTGAAACCTTTTGCAGTTAGTTGATTTATAAAAATTGGTATGGATCCCATTTTAATAGTTTCTGCATGCAATTTATCTATTCTTGCAGTATAAACCTCGGTGAGTTCTTTGTATTTCAACAAAACTTCTTCTAAACTATTGTTTTTTATGAATTCTTTATAACTTAAAAATTCTGGATTATTTTGTTTATATTTTTTAATCCCCTCGTCAAAGTCATAAAGAAGTTTTTTATCTGATTTATGATACCTGTGTTTCAGTTTTCTTAATAAATCATAAAATATGCTTCTCGACTTAATATTGTCTAAAATTCTTTCGGTATAAGACTCGCTTAGAATATTTCCATCTTGAAATTCATTTCTCAGTCCCTTGTTCGCATACTGATCGTTAATTCCTATATAATAAAGGATGTACTTGGGTTTGAAGTCTTTGAGTTTTGGAAACCAATATTTTAAATTTGAGATATGACCTCTTGTAGACTGGCCTTCGATACCTGCATTATAAATTCTTATATCGTTTTTCGTTTTAGAAATTTTTTTATTTAAAATCTCTGTAATAGTATATTTGTCGGGCTTATATCTTTCGTCTGTAGTGCTCCCACCCATTATTACAGCAGATATATCTTTTAATGGTACATCGGCGCCTCTAAATGCATGATAGTTCCTCTTGTAAATAAAATCATATGATTTTCCTTCATAATTTACAATATAGGAAGCCTTTCTCATTCTATGTTCCCTTACATAAGGGCCCAGGTTATTTTCATCAAACCAATATCCAAAAAATATTTCTATCAAGGATAATGTAGTTAAAACAATAAGTATATTTACTGATAGTATTTTAAAAAAATTTTTCACTGAAATAATTTAGTCTAATTCAAAATCTGATCGATAATTTTTTTTCAATTTTTCATCTTGTTCTTCTTTAAATAGAATATAATTTTCACACACCAAAATATCAAGATTTGTTCCCATAAAACATTTAAAAGAATCTTCCACAGAACAAACTATGGGTTCGCCTCTAATATTAAAAGATGTATTCACTAGTAAAGGACAACCCGTAATCTCTTTAAATCTTTTTAAAAGTTTATAATATTTGGGATTAGTTTCTTTATGAACTGTTTGAATTCTAGCTGAGTAATCAACATGAGTGACAGCAGGAATTGATGATCTCTTTACATTTAATTTGTCTATACCAAAAAGTTTCTGGTCTTTTTCATTCATAGGTATTTGTATATTTTTTTTTACGTCGGAAACTAAAAGCATGTAAGGACTATCACAATTTATATCAAACCAATCATTGACTTCTTCTCTCAAAATAGAAGGGGCGAATGGCCTAAAACTCTCCCTAAATTTAACTTTTAAATTAAGTTCTTTTTGCATTTTATCAGATCTTGGGTCTGCTATAATTGATCTCGAACCTAAAGCTCTTGGACCAAATTCCATACGCCCTTGAAACCAACCAATGGTTTTTTTATTTTTTAAATGATCAGCAACAGTGTTTATTAAACTATCTTCATCTTTTTTTTCATATTTGGCTCCTAAAGAATTTAAAATTTTTTCAACTTGATCGTCTTTATATGATGGTCCTAGATAAGAACCTTTCATGCTGTCGCCGCTAGCTACTGCTTCTCTTTTATTCCCAAGTTCCTGATACCAAAATGCCAAAGCTGCACCCAAAGATCCGCCTGCGTCACCGGCCGCTGGTTGAAACCAGATATTTTCAAAAATATTTTTTTTTAAAACTTTCCCGTTTGCTACACAGTTCAGTGCAACACCGCCAGCCATACATAAATTTTTAATCTTTGTTTCTTTAAAAATTGAAGAAGCTAATCTTAAAACAATTTCTTCGGTTGCAGACTGTATGGATGCAGCAATATCCATATGAAATTGTGTTAACAAATCTTTTTCAGGATTTCTTGTTTTTTGACCAAATAATTTTGAGAACTTATCGTTTGTCATTGTAAGTCCGGTTGCGTAATTAAAATATTTCATATTTAATCTAAATGAACCATCATTTTTTAAATCTATAAGTTCTTTTATTATGAGATCTTTAAATTTAGGCTTGCCATATGGAGCTAAGCCCATAACTTTATATTCTCCACTATTAACTTTAAAGCCTAGGTAGTAGGTAAAAGCAGAATAAAGTAATCCTATAGAATGAGGAAAATGAATTTCTTTTAACATGGTTATCTTGTTTTCTTTGCCAATGGCCAATGTTGTGGTTGCCCATTCCCCAACACCATCTAAAGTTAATATTGCTGCTTCCTTAAAGGGGGAAGGATAAAATGCACTTGCTGCATGACTATAATGATGTTCTGAAAAATGTATTTTATTTATATCTTTAAAATTTTTATCGTGTTTTTTGAGTTGTTCAAACAAAAATTTTTTCTGAAAAAGTTTTTCTCTTAACCAGATAGGCATTGACATTGAAAAAGAAGCAAAACCTTTGGGTGCAAAGGCCAAATATGTTTCTAATAGTCTTTCGAATTTTAAAAACGGTTTTTCAAAAAAAACTATATGATCTATTTGATTTAATTTTAAATTTGAATTATTTAAAACAAATTCAACTGCGTTATGAGGATATCTGGCATCGTGTTTTTTTCTTGAAAATCTTTCTTCCTGAGCTGCAGAAATAATATCACCATCAACGACCAATGCTGCAGCACTGTCGTGATAAAATGCAGAAATGCCTAAAATCGATGTCACTTAAAAAATTGTATAAATAAACGGAGCTACCGCTGATCCTTGGCTAAGCACTATAAGCATACCAAAAAGTCCTAGGACAATTATAATTGGTAGTAGCCAATATTTTTTTCTTTCTCTTAAAAAATCCAAGAATTCTTTTATGAAACTTAACATTAAAATTGCCTTTTCATTGAACCTATATTTTTTTCTCTTTTTATCCAGTAAGAATTATCTTTTGAAAATTTAATATTTAATAAATCTTTTCCTATCATTCTCATTAACAGTCCTATAGGGGTTAATATTAAAAAAAATACAGCAGCCATCACTATAGGAGCTACAACTCTTCCAAGAAGTTCTCCGAACTTAATCCATAGTAGTTTTGGATGATTCAATAATTTTGAATTTACTATTCCTAAAAACAAAAAAATTAATGAAATAACAAGAGACCAAATCCTGATTGATTGGCCATCAATCATTGGCCACGCTGATATTGCTAAAAAAACAACGAAGAATAGGATACCGAAACTTCTGTTGGAACTAACTTCTCTCATCATTTGCTTAATACATTATTAAATTAAAATTTTCAATTAGTATTCAAATTAAACACTTTCTTTTTAAAATAATTGTCATTTTCTAGATCATCTATTGAAAAAAAAGTTCTTTTTTTTAAAACTTTTGGTACTTGATTAGTGGCACAAGATAATAAAAATCTAATTGCATTTACATTGTCAATCTCTGAATTTATAAAATCTTTACAATGATTTGAAACTTTTATTATGTTTAAAATATCACTGGTTCTAAAATTATACTCTTTCTTAATATTGTCTGAGTTAAAAATTGACTTAATTTGTTCTTTTGCAATGTGATCTTTAATGTTTGTCCAAAAAATACCGTGGTCTCCCTGTATGATTACCTGAGCATCTGGATCATTTTTATTTAAGAAAATAATAAGTTCCCTAACTCTTTTTAAAGCGCATTGATAGTTTTGCTCATAGCCAATACTTATATCTTTTCTGATATCCTCAGGAATTTTAGATAAAATACAGTTTTTATCGTAAATTTTATCGTTTATTTCAGCGTTATCAAAAAGGTGGGGTATTCTAGAGTGAACAAATACAAAATACTTTTTATTGTTATTTTTAATTAAATTAAAATTTTTTATTAACTTATCCGTTGCATCATCTTCGAACCGCTTAGTTTCTTCGAATGATTTTATTTTCATATATTTTGAAAAAAATTTATTAGTTATATCAACAATTGGTGTTTTTTTTAAAAAAATAGATAATGCATAATTATTGTTAATCAAATTTCTAAAATTAAAAATAAAGCTATATTTCTTATCGTCGCTATTAGGTAAACAGATCGAGCTATTATACACTGTGCAATGATAAACTGTATTTCCAATCCAAAAAAAATCATAATTGATGTTCTTTATTGCACTGCCAAGAGGCGAGGTTTTAAATTTAGACATTGATACTGGAAACAAAGAATTTATTGAAAATGGATAGCTGTCTTCCGTCAAATGATAATTTAAATTTAAGATTTGCGAGATAGAGACTAAAGTTCCGTTATAACTAGATTTAGAATTCTCTACATAAGTATAATTGTTTTTTTTATAAAAATTAACGGATTCTTTTACGTCTATATTTTTTATATCTTGATTAAATATTTCTAATGATGTTGCTCCATCCATTATTACATAATATATGTTTTTATTTTTATTGTAATTAGCTGCTATATTTTTTAATTCGGTATTTGAAAAATATTTAATATTGGAAAATTGTTTAGAATAGTTTTTTAAGTTTGCATTATAATTAAAATATATAAAGAAAAAAAAATTTATAAAAAATAGGATGACTGAAAATTTTATTATCCAATTTAATATTTTTAACTTTCTATTAAAATAATAATATATTAAGAATATAAACTGCGATGCTATTAATAGAAATAAAGATAGTTCCCCTCCAAATTTAAATCCAAAATTAACAAATACTAAATTAATAATAAATTTAATTTTATCATAGTTAAAAAAAATAAATGTTATAAAACTTAATAAAAAAAATATCTCTGAAAATTTTTCTTTAAATATCAAAGAAATAATTCCTGAAAGAAATACTGTGGCTAAAGTTAAACAGAATACTGTAAATGTTATAAATTTATAACCATACGAATCTAGTCCGTGAACATTGTTGCTTATAAATTCTAGATAAGGTATCCAGGTAATTAACAACGAGACCACGATTAATTGATTTTTAATCATGAATTCTCTACTTATTTTATTATAATTCATCATTGATAATTACACTGTACTCAATATATTGGGATTTATAAAACAAATTTAAATAAGTTTCATGAACATTTTCAAAATTATTTTATTTTTTTACTTTGTCTTTATGACAAATGCCTACGCATATCTAGACCCAGCAACAGGCAGCGCAATTGTTGCTGCTATTGTTGCAGGTTTTGCCACGTTTACAAACTACCTCAAAATTTTTAAACAAAAGATTAAAAATTTATTTAAAAAAAAAAATAAAAAATAAAAAAACATTTGATTAATTTTTTTTTAGATTTAACAAATTTCTTTAGATACAAGGCAAGAGAGAAAAAAAATAATATTGGTTTTTTTTGTGAGAATCGTTTTATTTTTGAATATTTAAAGCCTTATATTTCTAAAATTAGTACAAAAAGGAAAGTTATAATAATATCTTTTGAAAAAATTGAAAATAAAATTCTCCCTACAGATTCTTGCTTCGTTTTTCGTTCTAACTTTTTCAGAGAATTAGTTTTTTTGACTTTGAAATTAAATGTGCTTTATTCATCTACTCCCGACATAGGAAACACAATATTTAAGCGATCAAAACTAAAAAAAAATTGTAAATATATATATCTTCAACATTCTCCTGTGAGTTTAACAATGATTTACAGAGAAAAAGCTTTTGAAAATTTCGATGCAATACAAGTAATAAGTAAATTTCAAGAATCAGAAATAAACGAAATGAAAACAAAAAATAATTTTAATATTAAGGTTTTCAGGTCAAAATATTTATTTGTTGATAAGAAAAAAACAAACTCAAAAAAAACTCACGATGTATTACTGGCACCAACTTGGAACAGTAATTTCTTTGATTTAAATTGTCATAAATTGCTCAAGGAACATATGGATAAAAATAATATTTCATACATATTACGACCTCACCCTATGTCATTTAAAAAAAAAGAAATTTCTTTAGAAGATTTAAATAAGCTAAATATCCCAGTAGATTCATCCAATAATTTGGATTTAAACAAGTATAGGTTTTTGGTTTCAGATTGGTCAGGTATATTTATAGAATATGCTTTGTTATCTAATCAAAAAGCATTTTTAATCAATACTCCTAAAAAAATAAAAAATAAAAATTTTCAAAGATACGAAAATAAGCCAATTGAAATAACAATGAGAGATAAGTTTGGACACATCTATGAAGTTAATAATATAGAAATTCTTGTAAAAGATATATTAAGCTTGAAAGAACAAAAACTTAATGAGGATGAGTCTTTAAAAAAACTTATTAAAGATAATTTTTTTTAAAATAAAAACTAAGCTATAATAGAATTTTTATCTAATAAAACCGACATTTCTTTTCTCATATATTTTTGGGGTATAGTTTTTTTGTTTAAAATTAGTTTTCGTATTTTTGTCCCACTTATTGTTTCTTTTTTCTTATTTTTACAACTGGAACATTTTTTATTCATAATTTGTAAACACCCTTTGCATAAATAAGGTTCTTTAAATGTAACAATATTAATATTAATTTTATTACTAAATTTTTTACATAATTTTTGAGAGGCATATTTTGGGTAATAATTTTTAACTCCTGCATGATCTCTACCAACCAAAAAATGTGTACATCCAAAATTTTTTCTCACTAAAGCATGTAGCAAAGCTTCTCTTGGGCCTCCATATCTTGGGTATGAATTAAAAACATTAAAAAAAATGTTTTTTTTCTTATAAATTTTATTTACTAATTTTAAATTACTTTTAATAATAATGTCCTCCTTATACTCACTGCTTTTAAATTGGCCTACAAGAGGTTGGATTAGTAACGCGTCACACTTTGACAGACCAAAAAAATGGATCCATTCGTGTGCCCTGTGAGGAACATTTCTAGTATGAAAACCAATAACTTTTTTAAATTTAGAAAATTTTTTTTTAAATATTTCAGGTTTATTAAACTGAATTTTGCTTATTGAGCTTTTTTTGAAATTTTCTATTTTGCAATCAATAAAATAATCTCCAGATCTAAAAAAGTTTTGAAGGCCAGGGTGTCTCCCATCTGAGGTTTGAAATATTTTCTTTCCTATTTTTTTTTTATTAATTTGATAAAAAGATAGAATTTTTAGGTTACAAATTTTTTTAGATTTATAGTACGCCTCAATTTTTTTTTGAAATTTTATTTTATTAAATACTGCTTTTGATATCCCCATATAAATTGGAATGGGAAAAAATTTATTTTTGTCTAATTTAAAATCTTCTACGATCGAAACAAATTCTTTTTTAGATACAAATTTATTTAAAGGTTGAAAAACACCATATTTTAAATTAATAATATCAAGATAGTTATTTTGTGAAATATTTACTTTCATTTTAAATACTAACTTATGTATCAATTTTCACGCATGAAACAAATAATCAAATTTAATATTTATAGTTAAGATTAAATGTATTATTTCCATACTTCAATAGGGGGCGGGGTCACTGGTACAGAAACAATAATTTCCGCAATAAATAACATAGAAAAAATTTTAAAAAAGACCAATAAAACAAAACCTTTAAAAAATCAAAAAGTCTTTTTTGCTATTATAGACAAAAATTTTAAAAATGTTCCTGGCGGTGTAGCCTACAGTGAGTCCAACGCACGGTATGGTTTTTTTAATAATCCAATAAGATTGTCTCCAAAAGAATTCACGAACTGGCTTTTGAAAGTTCAAAATAAGAAACTTGTAATTAATTACTTAAAAAAATCTGGTGGCTTCAGTGGAAAAATATGGTTAAAAGCAAATGAAAAAATTTTTCTTTCCAATAAGAAAAAAGAAATCGATGAACTTTATATGCCAAGAGCTTCTTTGGATTTTTGGCTTCAAGAAAGACTTTATAATTTAACAAAAAAAATAAAAAAACTAAAAACTTCAAGTAAAATTGACATAGATTTGCACTTTTTAAATGGCGATGTAATTAACATTGAAAATATAAAAAAAAATTATAAAAAAATAATATTTAAAAATAATAAATATGAAAAATTAATTTACAAATTCGAAAATGAAGATCGCCCAAAATTAATTTTGAACAGGGATAAAATAACTAATGAACCCGTTTACTCAATTTCTCAAAATATTGGTCTGGGCCTGCCTCCGCCCAAGCAATTAGCCACTCCACTAGCTAAAAAAAACAAGAATTATATTTGGGATTTTTATGCCGAAGGATCAACCTCAATTTTGATAAAAAGAATTAAGAGTCTGTACAAAAACAAAAAATTAGTAATTTATTTTATTGGTTACAAAGCTGGATTATTAGAATCTTTACCTGAATTAAGATCGGTAATTATAAATAATAAAATTAAAATGTTAATTATTTGCTCATCTAATAAGTTAAAAAGTATACAAAAA
>MDTG01054443.1_pt1 | contig 27192 bp, 29 predicted proteins | sample 811421 | NCBI WGS metagenome assembly MDTG01 (sample SAMN05326645, study PRJNA326480) | marine metagenome | isolation source: seawater | place: Pacific Ocean: South East | collected 2011
TCATATCTTTTGTTTATTTTAAAACACTAAGACCAGGCAAGTCTTTTCCTTCAAGGTACTCTAAAAATGCTCCACCTGCTGTTGATAAGTGGGTAAATGAAAGTTTGTTTTTACTTTTATTAATTGCTGCAAGAGTGTCCCCACCTCCTAAAATGGAAATTAATGATTTTTCAAGAGTATTTTTTGAAATAGCCTCAGCTATTGACATTGTACCTATCATAAAATTTTCATTTTCAAAATATCCTGCTGGACCATTCCATAAAACTGTATTTGATTGATCAATTGTACTTTTTATTGTTTTTACTGTTTTAGGTCCAATATCTAAAATAATATCATTATCTTCTATAATATTTAAATCTTTGGCAAATCCATCGCTATTGAAACTAGCACCAACCACACAGTCTTCTGGAATTATAATTTTGCATTTATTTTTTTTAGCTTTTGCGTAAATTAATTTAATTGTTTCTTTTGTATTTTCTTCAATTAATGATTTTCCAACTTTAAAATTTTTATAAACAAAAAAATTGTTAGCCATCGCTCCAACAATTATTAAATTATTAACTTTTTCAATTAAATTAGTAATAACATTAATCTTTGATGAAATTTTCGACCCCCCAATGATACATGTAACAGGCTCCTTTTTATTTTGAATAACAAGGTTAATTGCATTTATTTCTTTTTTTAATAAAGGGCCCGCAAAAGATTTTTTAACAAATTTAGTAATATTATGAATCGAAGCTTGCTTTCTATGTGAACACGAAAAAGCATCATTTATAAAGATATCACCTAGTGAGCCTAATTTTTTTGAAAAACCCTCATCATTGTTACTCTCTTCCTTGAAGTATCTTATGTTCTCAATTAATATTATTTCACCTTCCTTTAAGTGAGAGAATTTGTCTTGAACTTCCTGATCTAAATTTCCCATGAAAAAATATACATTTGTTTCAAGAGACTTTTTTAAGTATTTATAAACAGGAATTAAAGACAGCTCAGGTACCCTAAGTCCTTTTGGCCTACCCAAATGACTTATTATTATTATTTTTGCTTTTTTTTCTAACAATCTTCTTATAAAAGGTAAACACAAAGCTATTCTCGTATCATCTTGTATAACCTTATCTTTTAAGGGAACATTTAAATCTAGTCTAAGAATTATTTTTTGATTTTGAATATCTAAGTTATCAGGAAAAAATTTTATTTTACCCATTAATCTTGATTATTCTCTTAATTTTTTTTGGATGAGGCTTGTAATCTTTTCTTCAGTCAAATTAAAATGATCATAAGTTTCTTTGTAGGGGGCGCTTTCACCAAACTGATCTATACCTAAATTTAAACCTCTTTTTTTTGTATATTTTTGCCAATGCGCAATACTCCCTGCTTCTAATGTTACAACTAAAGAGTCTTCTTCAATAAGGTCTTGTTTAAAGTCTTCAGATTGTTTGTCAAAAAGTTCCATGCATGGCATAGAAATCACTTTTGAATGAATATTATTTTCTTTTAATTTTTCCTGAACCCGCATTGCTAACTCAACTTCTGTGCCTGATGCAATTAAAGTTACATTACTTTCATGAGAAGTTATGTTGACTAAGTAAGCTCCATTTTCACACTTATTTTTTTTAGAATTTTCAGGATTAACGTAAGGTACTTTTTGTCTTGATAATGCAATTACACTTGGGGTGTTATTATTTCTTAAAGCAATTTCCCAGCATTCTAAAGTTTCATTAATATCAGCAGGTCTAAAAACATTTAGGTTTGGAATAGCCCTTAGTCCCGCAAGTTGTTCAATGGGTTGGTGAGTAGGACCATCTTCCCCAAGACCAATAGAGTCGTGTGAAAAGATATAAATTACCTTTAAGCCCATTAATGCAGATAATCTTATAGAAGGTTTACAGTAGTCTGAAAAAATCAAGAAGGTTCCACCGTAAGGAATTATTCCTCCATAAAGAGCTAAACCATTCATCACAGCAGCCATTCCGTGTTCTCTCACTCCATAATGAATATAATTTCCGTTAAAGTTTTTTGAATTTATAATTTTTGAGTTATTGGTTTTAGTATTATTAGAACCACTCAGATCTGCTGAGCCTCCAATAAGTTGAGGGAGAATAGCTGAAATGCTCTCAATAGCTGCCATTGAGCATTGCCTTGTAGCTAAGTTAGGCTTTGTTTCAAAATATTTTGCTTTTTCTTTTGCAATGACTTTTTCTAAGGTTCCAAGATCAGAGTTGATATAATTTTTTTCAAGTTCAGATTTTATCTTAGGATTTTTCTTATTTATTGCTTCTTCCCAAAGATTTTCGAGCTGCGCACCCTTATCTCCAATTTTTTTCCATTCGTTTAAAATTTCTTGAGGAATTTCAAAAGGCTTATTATTCCATTTTAGTTTTTTTCTAACTAAGGCAATTTCTTCATCTCCCAATGGCGAACCATGTGAAGAAGCTTTTCCCGATTTATTTGGTGAGCCAAAACCTATAACAGTTTTACAAGATATTATTGTTGGTTTATTAGATTTAGATGCTTTAGAAATTGCTTTAGAAACTTGTTTTTCGTTGTGACCATTCACTTCTAAAAAACTCCAACCATAAGACTCAAATCTTTTTTTATAATTATCCGAAACGCTTAGAGATGTAGATCCATCAATTGAAATTTTATTATTATCAAAAAATACTATTAGATTTTTTAATTTAAGATGCCCAGCTAAGCTCATGGACTCATGACTAATTCCCTCCATAAGATCTCCATCGCTAGCGATGACATACGTTTTATTGTTGATTATATTAGAACCAAATTTTTTTTTAAAAATTTCTTCAGCTATTGCCATTCCAACTGCATTACCTAATCCTTGACCCAAAGGTCCTGTTGTAGTTTCAATACCAGTTCCTTTTTTGTATTCTGGGTGACCTGCACAAATTGAATTTAGTTGTCTAAAATTTTTTATGTCTTCAATTGAAATACTTTTGTATCCACTTAAATAAAGCAAGGAGTAAAGAAGCATCGAACCATGTCCGGCGGATAAAATAAATCTATCTCTGTTAATCCAGTTCGGATTTTTTGGATTAAACCTCAGGTGGTATTTAAATAATGTTGTAGCGACATCAGCCATGCCCATAGGCATACCTGGATGTCCTGAGTTCGCTTTTTGCACAGCGTCAATTGATAAAAATCTAATTGCGTTAGATAAATGGTTAAATTTTACACTCACTTTTAATTACCTATATAGACTTAAACTAATGATATCAATAATATGATATAAATTTTTATGAGCAAATTTGAAACGAAAGAAAAAAATTTAAATCAACTTATAGATAAATTAAATTCATTATCTTTGAGTTATTCACAACCTGCCCATAAAATTGAAAAAATTAGATCTGAAAAAAATGAGTTATTTAGGCAAAAAAATGAAATAGAAAATAAAAATCAAGAATTAATGAGAGAACACAAGTATTTAAAAGAAAAAATTAAGAGTCTTCAATTAGAGGTTAATAAAAAATCTGAAATCGAGGAAAAATTTAATCAAGATATTGAAGAATTAAGCCAAGAGACTGAAAATTTAGTTAGTGAGATTGATAAATGGCAAATGTAAACATAAAATTTAATAACAAAGATTATTTGCTTTCATGTGATGACGGACAGGAAGAGTCTTTAAAAAAACTAACAAAATTTTTAGATAAGAAGTACTCAGAACTAAAAGATAAATTAGGTAATATTGGAGAAAATAAACTTTTATTAATTACTACTATACAATTAATTGATGAATATTTTGATTTAAAACAAAAGGTAACTGCTCAAAAAACTAAATTAGATATAATTTCAAATAAATTTAAGGAAATAAAATCTTTAGCTATTAAATATAAAGACGATAAAGATGATGAGATTAAAAAACTGAATAAAAAATTAGATATTTTCAAAAAAACTATAGAAGAAAGTAATTCTTTATACGAGTCGATGATAGATAAAACAACGCAATCGCTAGAGAAAATAATTTCTAACACAGAGTCGCTGTCCAAAATACAGTAGATGCAACAAAAAAATTTAGTAAGAAAAAAATACTATTTCTTAAGAAAAAAAAAAATATTACGAAATAAATAAAAATTATTTTACTCCATTAATAGATTTAATTAAATCAAAATTTAAAAAGAAGAAAATAAAATTAGCTTTATATTACCCTTCATCATTCGAAATAAATGTACTTAGACTTTTAGAATTTAATTATATTTCTAATCACAGAATATTACTTCCTATTATTGAAGAAAAAAATTTAATGAATTTTTCCCCATGGAAAAAAAACCAGGTTTTGCAAGTCAATAAATTTGGAATTCCAGAGCCAGTTAAATCAAAGTATAATGTGCCAGAAGTTATGTTGGTTCCACTCTTAGTTTTTGATAATGACAAGTATAGATTAGGTTATGGAAAAGGATTTTACGATCATTATTTAAATAAAAATTTAAAAAAATTTAAAAATATCTTAACCATTGGTGTTGCTTTTTCTTTTCAAAAATATCATAAACTGCCGATTAACAAAAAAGATGTAAGGTTGGATTATATCCTAACAGAAAAAGGAATTCGTTAATGAAAATATTGATTTTAGGCGACGTGATGGGTAAATCAGGTAGAGATGCTTTAAGCAATAAATTACCTGAGATAATTGAGGAAAATCAAATTGATTTTGTAATTGTCAATGGAGAAAATGCGGCCGACGACGGCAGAGGCATAACACAGTTTATTGCTGAAGATTTTTTTTCAAAAGGTGTTGATGTAATAACTTCAGGTAATCACATTTGGGATAAAAAAGAAACAACATATTATATTGATAAAGAAAAAAGACTATTAAGACCAGCAAACTTAGCCGAAGGCTCACCTGGTAAAGGATATGAAATTTATACTTCAAAAAATGATAAATATAAAATTGGTGTAATTAATCTAATGGGAAATGTGTTTATGAGAAAAACTGATGACGCTTTTCAAGTTGCAAAAAATATTAGCAAAAAGTTAGTCCTAAAAAAGAACGTAGATTTTTTAGTTGTTGATTTTCATGGAGAAATTACCAGTGAAAAAATGGCAATGGGACATTTTTTTGATGGTTTATCAACTTGTATTGTTGGTACGCACACTCATGTTCCAACTGCAGATACCCGTATTTTAGAAAAAGGCACTGCTTATCAAACTGACATAGGAATGTGCGGAGACTATAATTCTGTTATAGGAATGAATAAAGAAAATTCAATTAAAAGATTTTTAAAAGATAAAGATGCAATTAAACATTTTCCGGCTACAGGCAAAGGAACATTGTCAGGAATAATTGTTGAGACAAACACTAAAACAGGACTAGCAAAAAAAGTAACTAGATTAATTGATGGAGGCAGCCTAGATAAATAATTATGGCAGGACATTCACATTGGGCTGGTATAAAGCACAAAAAAGGTAGAGCAGATAAAGAGAGATCAAAGATATTTTCAAAACTTTCTAGAGAAATTACTGTTGCTGCCAAATTGGGAGACAAAGATCCAGATATGAATCCAAGATTAAGAACTGCTATTCAAGCAGCAAAACAAGCAAACATGCCTAAAGATAATATTGCACGTGCAATTAGCAAATCAGAAATGAGTGGTGATAAAAATTATGAAAACTTGAGGTATGAAGGTTTTGGAACATCTAATGTCGCTTTTATAATTGAAACTTTAACAGATAATAAAAACAGATCCGCGTCAAGCATTAGAACGGTGCTGCAAAAAAATGGCGGCAGGCTAGGAGAGTCAGGTTCTACTACTCATATGTTTAATAATTGTGGAATAATTCAATTTGAAAAGAGTAAAATAAGTGAAGAAGAAGCTTTTGAAATTTCAATTAATGCAGGAGCAAAAGATTGTTTAAATTTAAAGGAAAATTTTGAAATAATTACTGAGAAAGAGGATTTTTATAAAATTAAAACTGAATTAGAAAAAAAAATAGATACTTTTTCGTATTCAGCCATAGAATGGAGAGCTATTAATTATATAGATTTAGACAAAGAACAGGCAGATAAAATTTTAGAAATATTAAGTGCTTTAGAAGAATTAGATGATGTGCAGAACATTTTTACTAATGCTAACTTAGAAAAAATAAATATATGAAAATTATTGGAATTGACCCTGGCTTGAGTGGAGGTATAGCTGTGTTAGAAAATAATAAAATTCTAAACATGTTTGACATGCCAGTTATGGCTGAGGGAAAAAAAAATAAAAGACAACTTAATAGCGCTCAACTTGTTTCTTTAATTAAAGATAATATAAAAGTTAATGAAGAAATTGTAGTCGTAGTTGAACAAGTTAACGCAATGCCAGGTCAAGGCGTCACTAGCATGTTCAATTTTGGCCAAACTTTTGGAGCAATTAAAGGAGTCTGTGCGGCCTTAGAATTACCTATTTTTTTTGTCAGACCATCAAAATGGAAAAAACATTTTGAACTAATTAATTCATCAAAAGACTCAAGTAGAACAAAAGCGATAGAAATGTACCCTGCATTATCCAATCAGTTGGCTAAAAAAAAAGATGTTAATAAATCAGACGCTATATTGATAGCCCGGTACTATAGTGAGACAAGATTAATAGACAATAATTAATATTAATTTGATAAAAAACGCCAAATTCATGACACAATCTAAAAGTAATTAAACGTTATGGAACAGGATATTGCAGCACAAGTAGTTGGATTAGGAGGAGCAACAGACTTTTCTTTATGGAAGTTATTTCTTCGAGCTGATTTTGTCGTAAAATTTGTAATTATACTTTTAATAGCTTGTTCGATATTTTCGTGGGCTTTAATATTTGATAAGTTTAAGTTATTTAAAAAAATTAATAACTCTATCGAGGATTTTGAAAAGAAATTTTGGAAATCAAAATCTGCAGAAAGCTTCAACAACAATCTCCCGGTAAATTCTAAAGATCCAGCAGTACTGATATTTAAGTCAGCAATGGCTGAGCTTTTAAAAACTAAAAGGCAGTCAGCTGCAGTTCAATCAGCTAGAGTTGGTAGAATACTTGAAATAGCTACAGATACTGAAATGAAAAAAATAGAAAAAAATTTTACATTTCTTGCTACAGTTGGTTCAACAGCACCATTTATTGGTTTGTTCGGAACTGTTTGGGGAATCATGAATTCTTTTCAATCAATAGCAATTTCTAGAAATACAAGTCTAGCAATTGTTGCGCCAGGAATCGCAGAGGCTTTATTTGCTACAGCCTTAGGATTGTTAGCCGCTATTCCAGCAGTAGTTGCTTACAATAAATTTAACAGTGACTCTCAAAAATATTTTTCAAGAATAGAAAATTTTTCTAAAAGATTTTTATCTATAATTTAAAAATGGCATTTAAATTTAATCGCTCTAGAAATGAACCAATGAGCGAAATAAATGTTACACCTTTTGTTGACGTTATGTTGGTGCTTTTAATTATTTTCATGGTAACCGCTCCATTATTAACTGTAGGCGTTCAAGTAGATCTGCCCGAGTCAGCAGCAGACTCTCTTCCTGACGACCAAGAGCCTCTTACACTTAGTATTAATTCAAAAGGAGAAATTTACATTCAAGAACATCAAGTAACTTATCAAAAAATGATACCAAAACTATTAGCTATTGCTAAAAATAGAACTGATACTAGAATTTATGTACGTGGTGATAAAAACATTAATTACGGGAGAGTTTTAGAAGTTATGGGAACGCTATCAGGAGCAGGTTTTTCAAAAGTAGCTCTTATATCGGAGCCATATAAAAATTAGGATGAATTATGATAAGAAGTTTGATTTACTCTTTAACATTTCATTCCATAATGATTTTGTTAACAATATTAAGCTTACCATTTATGCTTAGAGAACCAATAGATTTACCTCCAATCGTTTCAGTAGAATTAATACAAATTGCTGACAAAACTAATATTCCGTATGCACCAAAAGCTAGGAAAATAATTAAAGAAAAAAAGAAAAAAGAAAAGGAAAGATTAGTATCTGAGCAAGCTCCTCCAGCCGCAAAAGCAAAAGAAAAACCTGATAGAATTCCTTTGCCAAGTGAAAAAAAAGAAGAAAAAAATTAATTAAAAAGAAACAAAATCCTGAGGAAGTAAAACCACAAATAAGACAGTCATCGGAGTTTGAAAAAAAAGAGATCGTAGACACAAATCAAATTGCAGCTTTGATTGACAAAGCTAAAGAGGAAGAAGCTGTTGAACAAAAAAAAGAGGACAAAATAACTCAAAGTAATCAAAAAAATTCTTTTGCTAAAGGACTTAGTTTATCAGAAGAGGATGCTCTAAAAGCCCAAATATATAGTTGCTGGAGCGTTCCATTGGGTTTACCATATGACCAAGATTTATTAGTAAGAATAAAACTTAAATTAAAAAAAGATGGAACAATAACTAAGTCTGAAATTCTAGATCATCAAAGAATGAACAGACCAGGACAAAAGTTTTACAAAATTTTGGCAGAAAGCGCGCTAAGGGCAGTAAGATTATGTCAGCCGCTAAAAGTACCTCCCACGGGTTATGATAAGTGGAAAGACATACAATTAAATTTTAATCCCACTGAAATGTTACGAGGTTAATATGAAAAAAATTTTTTTTATAATTTTACTAAATTTTCTTTTAATAAATAAAACTTATGCTTTAATTGAAGTTGATATTACACGAGGTAATCTTGACCCATTACCTATTGCGGTATCCCCTTTACATGTAGATATAAATTCTCAAGAACTTAAAGATATAAAGATTAAAGAGCTTGGTGAAAATATATCAAAAATAATTGAAAATAATTTCAGAGGGACAGGTCTTTTTAATCCATTAAAAAAAGATGCATTTGTTCAGAAGCCTGACATCGCTCATTTAAAACCAAGATTTGAAGACTGGCGATTGATTAAAGCTCAAGCATTGGTAACAGGTAAACTTTTAGTTAAAGAAGGAAAGCTAAAAATTGAATTTAGACTTTGGGATCTAGCTGCAGCACAAGAAATGACAGCATTAGCTTTTACAACTACACCTTCAAATTGGAGAAGAGTAGCACATATCATTTCAGATAAAATTTACGAAAGACTAACGGGAGAAGAAGGGTACTTTGATACTAGAATTATTTATGTCGCTGAAAGTGGACCAAAAAATCTCAGGGTAAAAAAATTAGCTATTATGGATCAAGATGGATTTAATACTAAGTATCTTACTCTAGGGAATGAATTAGTTTTAACTCCAAGATTTAATCCAACGAATCAAATGGTTACATATATGTCTTACTTCAGAAATATGCCCAGAGTTTATTTATTAGATATCGAAACTGGAACGCAGGAAGTTGTTGGAAACTTTCCAGGCATGACCTTTGCTCCAAGATTTTCTCCTGATGGAAAAAAAATTGTAATGAGTTTTGCTAAGGACGGAAACTCTGATATTTATACCATGGATTTAGAAACTAGAGTAGTTGAGAGAATTACCAACCATTCCTCAATTGATACTTCACCATCTTTTTCTCCTGATGGGAAATATATTGCCTTTAATTCTGATAGAAGTGGTTTGCAACAAATCTACGTCATGAGAAGTGATGGTAGTGGAGTCAAAAGAGTTACTTTCGGCAATGGAATATATGGAACGCCTGTTTGGTCGCCAAGGGGAGATTTAATTGCTTTTACAAAAATGCGAAAGGGTAGATTTTATATTGGAGTGATGAGAACAGATGGTACCGGAGAACGATTATTGACTGAAAATTTTTATCAGGAGGCTCCATCTTGGTCGCCTAATGGAAGAGTTTTAGTTTTTTATAGAGAAACCAAAGCTGGACCTAAAGGGGAGGGTTTTTCAGCTAAATTATGGTCAATAGATATAACAGGTTACAATGAGAGACAACTTTTAACAAAAACAGATGCTTCAGACCCATCTTGGTCCTCTTTATTGTCTAAGTAAGGTAGTATTTTATGTAAAATATACTTGAAACATAATGAATAATTTGAAATAAATCACAATAATAAACCTAGGGGATAAAATGATATTTAATAAGAATTTAAAAAACGTATTACTAGTAATTTTTACAACATTATTACTAAGCGCTTGTTCAACAGCTAAGAAATCTGGAACTGCAAGTGACGACGCATACACAGGAAAAGAAACTGTAAAATACTTAGCATCAGGAGTTCCTGACAGAGTATTTTTTGCAACTAACAAATCTTCATTAACTACTGCTTCAAGAGCGACTTTAAGAAAACAAGCTACTTACTTGAGAAAGAATAAAAAACTTAGTGTAACTATTGAAGGTCACGCTGATGAAAGAGGAACAAGAGAATATAACTTAGCACTAGGCGAAAGAAGAGCCAATGCTGCTAAAGATTATCTAATGACATATGGAATTTCTGGAAAAAGAATTTCTGTAATCAGCTATGGTAAAGAAAAACCGATTAATGCTGCTTCAACTCCATTAGCTTGGTCTCAAAACAGAAGATCAGTAACAGTAAAAGTTAATTAATTAATTTATTTAATTTTAAAAAGACCTCTTAATAGTAAAAATTAAGAGGTCTTTTTTTTGCCATTTTGTCTGAATAATAATGAACTATGTTTGATAGTATTAAAAATTTAAGAGTATGCTTTTTAATTATACCCACAATAATTTTTACCTCTTTAAATGCTGAACAAGACGAGATTTATTTACAGAGTATTTCAGATCAAATTCAGGTTATTACAAAAGATCTTAAAACATTAGAAAAAGCAGTCTATCAAAAATCTGATGTAGCTTCTTCAGCTACGCTCAATGCAATTAAGTCAGATGGTTTAAACGAAGATATTCTGACCAAACATCTTCTAAAATTAAATGGAATTGAAGATCAATTTAGAGAACTTACAAATAAGTTTGAAGAAATAAACTTTAAACTAGATAAACTTTCTACTCGTGTTACAAAAATTCAATCTGATACACAATTAAGATTTACAGATTTAGAAAACGGCTCAAACACTAAACCTGAAAAAAAACAAACTGCTTTACCTGGAACTAGTAAGCCGCAAGATTTTGGAGCATCACCTGGTTATCAAACAAATAACTTACCAAAAGAACAATCAATAAATTCTATTGAAAGCGCAAAAACAGTAATTACAGAAGAGCCAGAAAAAAAAACATCATTGCTACCTAACAAATCTGCCGAAGAGCAGTACGAGTTTGCAGTTGGTTTTATGAAAATTGGTGACTACGAAACAGCAGAATTTGCTTTAAAAGAATTTATTGACAGAAATAAAGATCATGATTTGGCAGGAAGCGCACAATATTGGTATGGGGAAACATTTAGAATAAGACAGCTATACTCTGATGCTGCTACAGCATACTTAGATGGCTATCAAAATTATCCTAAAAGTAAAAAAGCTGCTGATAATCTTCTTAAGCTCGGCATGACAATGGTTCAGCTTGGTGAAAAAGATCAAGGTTGTAAAATGATTTCAGGGCTAAAAAAAGAATACCCAAAAGCAAGCAAGTCTGTGTTACAAAAAGCTCAATATGAGCAAAAAAAATTCAAATGTAAATCTTAAAAAAAGTTTTACAAATTTTAAAGATTTATCAAATATTTTTTTAAACTTTAAAAATGAATTAAATAAATTAAACAAAAATTCTTATGTGATCGCGGTCTCCGGTGGGCCGGATAGTTTAGCATTAGTAGCGCTTACACAAGTTTATAGTTTTGAAAAGAAAACTAAGTTTCATTACGTTTTAATAAACCATAACATCAGAAAAGAATCAGGCAAAGAAGCTGAGAAAGTAAAAAACTTACTCAAAAAACACAAAATAATTTTAAATATTATTTCCAATAAAAAAAAAATTATAAGAAATATTCAAAGTGAAGCTAGAAATATTAGATATGAACTATTATTAAAATATTGTAAAAAAAAAAAAGTTAACGTTGTGCTTACAGCGCATAATTTAGAGGATCAAGTTGAAACATTTTTTATTAGATTGTCTAGAGGCAGTGGATTAGCCGGCTTATCATCAATGAAACCTATTAGTAAGCTAGGAAAAAATGTGAATTTGTATCGACCTTTACTAGATGTAAAAAAAAAATTTTTATTAAAGATATCTAAAAATACTTTCGGAAAATATTTCAAAGATCCATCAAACCTAAATCAAAAATATTTAAGAACCAAAATTAGAAATTTAAAAAAACCACTTGAGACAAGCGGTATAGAATATGAACAAATTATAAAATCTATAAAAAATTTATCGTCTAGCAAAGCCACACTTGACAGGTATCTAAATGAAATTTTTAAAGAAACAGTTAAAAAATTAAAAAATGAAATATATGTAGATTTAAATAAGTTTAAAAAATTAAATAAAGAGTTAAAAATTGGAGTTATTAATGAGGCTGTAAGAAAATTAAAGAAAAATTATTATAGTCTTAGAGCAAAAAAAGTGGAAAATTTAATTAATAATTTGGCAAATAAAAAATTTAAAAAATCTACTCTTGGGGGTTGCTTATTTGTTATAAAAAAAGATCAATTATGCTTAAAAATTGAAAAAACCTGATAAATATAAGATTTTGGATATATTTTGTCTTATTTACAACTAAATAGAAATTAAAATATACTTGTTTAATAAATTTAAATGATTATCTAAATATTATGAATATCAAAAATTTAATAATGTGGGTCATAATAGTCTTACTATCAGTAGGTCTATTTAACATGTTTCAAGACCCCAACAAGATAAATTCTGAAAAAAATTTACTTCCTTTTTCAAACTTTTTGACCGAAGTTGATAACGGAAGAGTTGTAGAAGTTCGAATTCAAGGCAACAACATTTCAGGTGTTCTGTCGGACGGCAAAACGTTCAATACTTACTCTCCAAATTACCCAGAGTTAGTTGATAAACTTTCAGCTAAAGGTGTGAGCATTATTGCAACACCTAAAGAAGACAAGATGCCATCATTATTAGGAATACTTCTATCATGGTTTCCTATGCTTTTACTTATCGGCGTCTGGATATTTTTTATGCGTCAGATGCAAGGAGGAAAAGGTGGTGCCATGGGCTTTGGTAGATCTAAAGCCAAACTTCTAAACGAAGCACAAGGCAAAGTCACATTTAATGATGTTGCTGGAGTTGAAGAAGCAAAAGAAGAAGTTGAAGAGATTGTAGAATTCCTAAGAGACCCAAAAAAATTTAGTCGTCTGGGTGGAAAAATTCCAAAAGGTGCGCTTTTGATAGGACCTCCAGGAACCGGTAAAACCTTACTTGCTAAAGCCATAGCAGGTGAAGCTAATGTTCCATTTTTTTCGATTTCTGGTTCAGACTTTGTAGAAATGTTTGTAGGTGTTGGAGCTTCAAGAGTTAGAGACATGTTTGAACAAGGAAAAAAACATTCACCATGTATTATTTTCATAGATGAAATAGATGCGGTTGGAAGAAGTAGGGGCGCTGGGTTGGGCGGTGGTAATGATGAAAGAGAACAAACTTTAAATCAATTACTTGTTGAAATGGATGGTTTTGATACTAATGAAGGAATTATATTAATCGCTGCAACAAATAGGCCAGATGTTTTAGATCCAGCGTTATTAAGACCAGGTAGATTTGATAGGCAGGTAGTTGTTGGAAACCCAGATATTATTGGAAGAGAAGCAATTTTAAAAGTGCATGTTAAAAAAATTAGCACAGGTCCAGACGTTAAATTAAGAACTATAGCAAGAGGAACCCCTGGTTTTTCTGGAGCTGATTTAGCAAATTTAATAAATGAGTCTGCACTTCTTGCTGCAAGAAAAAACAAAAGAGTCGTTACTATGTCTGATATTGAGGAAGCCAAAGATAAAGTTATGATGGGTGCTGAGAGAAGATCAATGGTGATGTCTGAAGATGAAAAAAAATTAACAGCTTACCATGAAGGAGGTCATGCAATAGTTGCTTTAAATGAAAAAGCATCAGACCCCATACACAAAGCAACAATTATTCCTAGAGGAAGAGCTTTAGGAATGGTTATGAGGCTACCAGAAAGAGATCAATTATCAGTTACAAGGGAAAAAATGTATTCTGATATTGCAGTTGCTATGGGAGGAAGAATAGCTGAGGAAATTATTTTTGGGCACGATAAAGTCACGTCTGGAGCTTCATCTGATATAGACATGGCAACTAAAATGGCAAAAAATATGGTTACAAAATATGGTATGAGTAAAGAACTAGGTCCATTAGCCTATGGTGAAAATGAAGAAGAGGTATTTTTAGGAAGATCAGTCACCAAACAACAAAATATGTCAGAGGAAACAGCAAAAAAAATTGACTTAGAAGTTAAAAAGATCGTTGATAAAGGTTATGATAGAGCTAAAAGTGTCTTATCTGAAAAAATTGATGACTTGCATAAATTAGCTAAAGCCCTTCTTGTATACGAAACTTTATCAGGAGATGAAATAAGAGACTTAATATTAAAAGATATTAAACCGACAAGATCCTTCAAAGAAGAGGACGAAGATGATGGAAAAGTTTCATCTGGTTTAGGATCATTAGGACTAAAACCTAAGCCTGCAATTTAAACAACATGATTACATATTACACTCGTGCGTGTAATTTTTATTATGGAAATTTATCAAAAAAATTAGTTAAAGCAAAACAAACACTCCCGTTGTGTGGAAATAAAGAGATTTCTTTTGATCAGATAGAGATTTTTTTTAAAAATAAAAAAAAAATAACCTCTAAAATAATAAACATTAGTAAAATTAGTTTTTTACCTAAAATAGTTAAAATTAAGATTATTGAAGATATAAAAAAGATAACTGCAAGAAGAAAAGTATTTAAAAAAAAAAATCATATTTTAATGGGTGTTCTAAATATGACACCAGATAGCTTTTCAGATGGCGGACAATTTAATTCTGAAAAAAAAGCATTAATACGGTTGACTGACTTGTTGGCTTCCGGGGCAGATATAATAGACATAGGCGGGGAATCTACTCGACCTAGTTCAAAAATTATTTCTCCCAAGATAGAGTGGGATAGAATTAAAAAAATTGTAAAAAAATTTAAGAAAAAGTACCCAAAAAAATTATTCTCTATAGATACAAGAAAGTCTTTGGTTATGAGAAATTCAATTAAATATAAGGTTGATATTATAAATGATGTTTCTTGCTTTAAGTTTGATAAAGACTCATCAACAACAATTAAAAATAAAAATTTGTGGAAAGTTATTCATCACATGCAAGGAACTCCACAAACCATGCAAATTAATCCAAAATACCATCATGTTTTATTGGATATCTATGATTTTTTTGAAAGGGAAATAGTTAAATTGAAAAAAGACAAGTACTCAAATAAAATAATCTTAGATCCGGGAATTGGATTTGGAAAAGATTTGAAACATAATTTGATGATATTAAGCAAAATTTCTATATTTCATTCATTGGGATTTCCTATACTAATTGGAACGTCAAGAAAAAAATTTATTAATCAGATTGCAAAAAATTTTGATAGTAAAGAAAGACTTGGAGGAACGATGTCATCAGTTTTATTTTCGCTTTCCCAGGGAATTAAAATTTTTAGAGTTCATAATGTTAAAGAAGTTAAACAAGGAATTTTAGTATTTGAAAAATTATTAAATCAATGATGAAAAAATATTTTGGCACTGATGGTATTAGAGGCACGGTAAATACTGGTAATATTAACGGTGAGAAGTTTTTTAAATTTGGTCTTGCAGCAGGTACATATTTTAAAAATTTAAAAAAGAAAAAACAGATAGCTATAATTGCTAAAGATACAAGACTGTCAGGTTATACTTTAGAGCCTGCTTTAGTTTCGGGCCTTGCTTCTGCTGGTATGCATATATTTACTCTCGGTCCTTTGCCTTCGAATGGGCTAGCAATGCTTACAAAAAAAATGAAAGCCAACATGGGGATTATGATTACAGCTTCTCACAATCCTTACTATGATAATGGTTTAAAATTATTTGGACCAGATGGATTGAAATTATCTGATAAAATTGAAAAAAAAATTGAAGAATTAATTGATACAAAAACAGTAAGTCATTTGTCTGACCCAAAAAAACTAGGTAGAGTAAAAAGACTAGAGGATGGAAACGAAAAATATTTAAAAATCTTAAAAAATAACTTTCCAAAAGACTTTAGTTTAAAAGGAATAAAAATAGTCGTTGATTGCGCTAATGGAGCTGGCTATAAATCTGCCCCAAAAATTCTTTCTAATCTTGGAGCTAAAGTATTTTCAATAGGAATAAAACCCAACGGCTTAAATATTAATTATAAATGTGGATCTACACATCCTGAAATAATAAAAAAAAATGTTAAAAAATACAAAGCAGATCTTGGCATAGCATTAGATGGTGATGCAGACAGGGTAATTATGTGTGATGAAAAATCAAAAATAATTGATGGAGATCAGATAATTGCGATGATTGCTAAAAGATGGAAGAGAAAAAATATTCTTCGAGGAGGAGTGGTTGGCACGTTAATGTCAAATTACGGTTTAGAAAAATTTTTTTTGAGTGAGAAAATTAAATTTATACGATCAAAAGTTGGCGACAGATATGTGAAAGAAAGCATGAAAAAAAATAATTTTAATCTTGGTGGAGAACAATCTGGCCATATTATTTTAGGAAAATTTGCAACAACTGGGGATGGGCTTCTAGTAGCTTTAGAAGTTTTATTTGCTCTAAGAAAAGGAAAATCAGCAAGTGAAATTTTCAAAGTATACAATTCTGTACCTCAAAAGTTAATTAATATTAAAGTCAAAGATAAAAAGATAATTAATTCAGTTAAATGTAAAAAAGCAATCAGAATAGCAAATACGTTAATAAAAAATAAGGGTAGATTGCTTGTAAGGCCCTCAGGAACAGAACCTAAAATAAGAATTATGTGCGAGTCTTTTAATCTTTCTTTAATTAATAAATGTATAAATATTATTAGAAAAACAATTAGTTAATATGCTTCCAAAATCTACAGTTTTAATTATTGCAGGATCTGACTCCTCAGGAGGCGCCGGTATCCAAGCAGATATTAAAACCATAACCTCTTTAGGTTGCTATGCAATGACTGCAATTACAGCTGTTACTGCTCAGAACACCACTGGTGTAAAATCAATTATTGCAATTCAACCAAAAGAAATATCCAAACAAATTGAATTTACTTCAAGAGACATTAAAGCTAATTCCATTAAAATTGGTATGTTACACTCAAAAGAAGTTATTTTGGCTGTAATGAAATCCTTAGAAAAAATTAATGTAAAAAAAATAGTTTTAGATCCAGTCATGGTGGCTAAAGGAGGAACAAAATTAATCAGTAATTCTGCAATAACTTATATAAAAAAAAAATTAATAAAAAAAATTCTGTTAATAACACCTAATATTCCTGAAGCAGAATTGCTAACTAATACAAAAATTAATTCAATTAAGGACATGATTAGAGCAGGTCAGATATTAATAAATTTTGGTGCAAAAAATGTTCTCATAAAAGGAGGTCATTTAAAATCAAAACAAATGAATGATATTTTATTGAATAAGAAAATAATTAAAATTTTTAAAAGTAAAAAATATAATACTAAAAATACTCACGGAACTGGTTGCACTCTATCTTCTGCCATAGCGGCTAATTTATCGTGTGGAAAAGATTTAATTAATTCTTGTGAGTTAGGAATTAAATATGTTAATGAGGCAATAAGATTGAATTTAAACTTTGGAAAAGGAAACGGTCCAATTAATCATTTAAATTCAATAATCTTAAAAAAGAAATTTATGTAATGAAAAATGTAGTAGTAGTAGGTTCGCAATGGGGAGATGAAGGTAAAGGAAAAATTGTTGACTGGCTTTCAAGCGAAGCTGATGTTGTGGTTCGTTTCCAAGGTGGACATAATGCAGGTCATACTTTAGTTATAGATAAAAAAGTATTTAAACTTAGATTGCTTCCTTCAGGAATAGTCAGGAAAGGCAAGATTTCGATTCTTGGAAATGGAGTTGTGATTGATCCATGGGCACTTCTAAGTGAAATTGAAGAAATCAAAAAACAAGGTGTAGACGTAACTCCTGAAAATTTCATGATTTCGGAGTCGGCTTCATTAATATTACCGTTCCATCAAGAAATGGATGAAATAAGAGAAGACGCTGCAGGAAAAAGTAAAATTGGCACTACTAGAAGAGGTATAGGACCATGCTACGAGGATAAAGTTGGAAGAAGATCTATTAGAGTAATGGACTTAAGATCAGAGAGTAATTTAGATAATAGATTAGAAAATGTTCTATTGCATCATAATGCTATTAGAAAAGGTTTAAATAAACAGATCTATGAAAAAGATGATCTTAAAAACAAATTATTAAAAATAGCTCCAGAAATTTTAAAATTCACACAACCTGTTTGGTTAAAATTGGATCAATTTAATAATAATAGAAAAAAAATATTATTTGAAGGTGCGCAAGGTATACTTTTAGATGTTGACCATGGAACCTATCCTTTTGTAACATCATCAAACACTGTTCCAGCTATGGCTGCAACAGGATCTGGCTCAGGTCCTAATAAAATTAACTATGTTCTAGGAATAACCAAAGCTTATACAACTAGAGTTGGAAGCGGTCCTTTCCCAACAGAACTAGAAGATGATATTGGAGAAAATTTAGGAAGAAGAGGTAAAGAATTTGGAACTGTAACAGCAAGAAAAAGGAGATGTGGTTGGTTCGATGGAGTTCTTGTGCGACAAACAATTAAAATTTCTGGCATTAATGGAATTGCTCTAACTAAATTAGATGTGTTAGATGATCTTGATGAAATTAAAATGTGTGTAGAATATGAATTAAATGGGGAAAAAATTGATTATCTTCCTGCTGCATCCGAGGATCAATTTAACATAAAACCTATTTATAAAACATTTCCTGGATGGAAAGTAAAAACAGAGGGCATAAGAAACTTTAAAGATTTACCTGATAATGCAAAAAGATATATCCATGCTTTGGAAGATTTTGTTGGAGCTAAAATATCAAGCATTTCTACAAGTCCTGAAAGAGAAGATACAATTTTAGTAGAAGACCCTTTTAATAATTAATTTGCAGTAAGTAGGTTTTTAGATTTACTGGCGTTAATCATAGATTTCTGTAATTTTTCGAATGCTTTGGTTTCTATTTGTCTAATTCTTTCTCTACTTATTTTATATTTTTTACTTAACTTTTCAAGTGTTTCAGGATTTTCCGAGAGTCTTCTTGCTGTGATTATTTCTTTTTCCCTCTCATTTAAAATTTTCATGGCGCTATTCAGTAGTCCTTTCTTGTCATCATATTCTTGCTTTTGTGAAATAATTAACTCTTGGTCTAAACTATCATCAACCAACCAATCCTGCCATTCATCGACTTCTCCATTTTTAATTGGATCGTTCAGAGATTTTTCTTGACCCATCATTCTTCTATTCATATTAATCACCTCATGAGACTCCACGTTTAATCTCTTTGAAATCTCATTAACTTGCTCATCTTTGAGATCTCCGTCCTGACCCGGGGCAATTTGATTTTTTATTTTTTTTAAATTAAAAAAAAGTTTTTTTTGAGCTGTAGTTGTACCCATTTTTACTAAACTCCATGATCTTAAAACATATTCTTGTATAGAAGCTTTAATCCACCACATTGCGTATGTAGCGAGTCTGAAACCTTTTTCAGGATCAAATTTTTTCACTGCCTGCATTAAACCTAAATTTCCTTCAGATATTAATTCATTCACGGGTAAGCCATACCCCCTATAACCCATTGCAATTTTAGCAACTAATCTTAAATGGCTAGTCACAAGTTTGTGAGCAGATTGTAAATTTCCATTTTCCCTCCAGTTTTTTGCAAGCATATATTCTTCCTCTGCATCCAGCATAGGAAATTTTTTAATTTGAGTTAGATATAATGAGAGACCGCCCACAGAAGGAGATGGAAGATTGCTCATATTATTTTTTATGCTCATATTTAGAGAATTATATATTAATAATCAATTTTCAACCACTTAGAATATTAAGTAAATTAAGCATTTTTTTAAAGTCCAAAGGTAATTTGGATTTAAAACTTACTCTTTTTTTTCTAGTTGGGTGATCAAATTCTAAAGTTTGAGCATGCAATGCTTGACCACCAAGATTTTCCAAAATATTAAAAAATTCTTTATTTATTCTCTTAAACTTTATATTTTTTTTTCCATATTGCTTGTCACCAAGCAGTGAAGCGCCTTTGTACTTTAAATGGACTCTTATTTGATGAGTTCTACCAGTTTCCAACTCACATTCTATGAGACTAATTTTTGGTATGTCTTTTATATTAAAAACTTTAATAGTTTTATAATTTGTAATAGCACTTTTCCCATTAACGTCGCTTACAGTCATCAACTGTCTATTTTTCTTATTTCTAGAAATTAAAGTTTCAATTCGACCATTTAATGGACGTATTACACCCCAAGCTAAACATTGATACTTTCTTTTTATGGAATGATCGCTAAACTGTTTTCCAAGGCTGGAGTGGGATAGATTATTTTTAGCAACTACTAATATACCACTAGTATCTTTATCTATTCTATGAACAATTCCAGGTCTAGAACTGCCATTAATATCAGATAATCTGTTTTTATACTTATAAATTAATGCATTCGCTAAAGTATTTTTAAAATTTCCAGCACCAGGATGAACTACCATTCCTTTTGGTTTATTAACAATTAAAATATCCTTATCTTCATAGACAATATCTAATTTAATTTTACTTGGAGTTAAATTATCCTTTTCTTCTTTAATAATACTAAGCGTTATTTTATCGTCAGTTTTAATTTTAGTAGAGGGCGAGGTAATAGTAACTTTATTTACACTAACATGATTTTTTTCAATAAGTTTTTTAATATATGATCTAGTAAGCTTTGCTATTTCCCTAGATAAAAAAACATCTAATCTTTCTTTATTGTCTTTTTTATCTACAAAATATTCTATTGTTTTATTCATAAATTAATTTAAGTTATATGTAATGCGCCGGTAGCTTCAACTGGATAGAGCGCCGGATTTCGGCTCCGGAGGTTATGGGTTCGACTCCTATCCGGCGCACCAGAAATTAAATAATCCATTTCAAAAATTTATCTTTATTATTTAAAATAAAGCTTGGATAGGTCGAATCCAATTCAACTTTTTGTAGAATTTTATTTCTTTCAAAAATATCTTTATTTTGTAATATTTTTTCTTCAATAATATCTTTGCTAATATTTTTATTATTAAACTCCCCGTGAGAGAAAGATTTAATCTTTTTTAGAATATCTTCTGGAGTCTGCATATATGAAAAGTGCCATCCACCTTTAATTATTTGCAGGTCTCTTTTGTCTATTCTCCAAAAAGGATATTTTTTAAATTTTAGATTTCTAAATTCTTGCATTGAACTAATATATTTTTTTTTTGTGATTCTTGAACCAATCCACCCACTTTCTTCTAAATTTTGTAAATTTAACTTATACATGAACATTTTTTGAGAAAAGGCTATATATTTTTTTTTTTCATTAATATCTTTTAACTTTGTAAGATCTGGAATTTCATCAGAGTCTGATAGAATAATTAAATCATTAGGTTGTGCATCTTGAATGCCCTCAATCAAAGAATTTCTTTGATGCTGTTCAATAGGGGACTCTCCACCAATATGTTTTTCAAAATTAATATGATCTTTATAGTCTGCAACAATGAATTTAATTTTTTTTTTTGAAACTTGGAAATTTTCTAATATCAAAATTTATTTTTTTCTCATGACCTTGATGTGTTTTAGTCGATTCTGAAATAATAAAAAAATCTACATATTTATCCAATATATTAAGACGCAAATCCACCATATGATCTTCATTAAAATATTGGAAGCAGTCGTAAATTGCCATTATTCAATTTATTTTTTTGTAAACGTTGTGAGACCTATTTTTTTACCATCAATAAGTGATGACGCACAATGCAATCTTGTTCTATCAAATATAAGGATAGAGCCAAGCTCCCATTCATAAACTATGTCAATTTCTAGTCCCGAGAGATTTTCGTACTTTTCATGTTTTAAATATTTTTCATAATCTGATTTACTGAAAGGTTTATTTTCGTACATATCTAGATGTTCAGCTGACCTTATATTTTGCCCGTATTTTAAATCTTTTTTTTTTAATTCTTCTTCATTGATCGTAAAATTTGTAGAATTTCCATAAAATTTATTTTTAAATATGACAGTACCTCCTTTTGAAGTCAGTGGTATTAAAGTTTGTTTGTAAATTATTTCTTCAGAATTAAATCCAGCATCTACGTGAAGACCTATAGGATCATAACTCTCTTGAAAAAGTCCTAGAATATCTTCGTTTTTTTCATCTTTTAAGTTATCCATTTTAAAATGCCCTATTTCATTTTTTACCTTTGAATAGAAGAGATTTTCAAGTTCTTCGTTAATATCTTTAAGCCACCTTTTTTTTATTACATTTTGTTTTTTATTATGAACAGTTGTAGGCAGCTTGTTATATAGATCTAAAAATTTATTTATTTCTGTTTCATCAAATAAATTTCTAATTACCCTAGGTGGGCTCTCTAACTCTTTAATTTTTTCAATCTGATTATGCATAATTATTCACCCATATTAATCAAAGTTCCACGTTCTTTTGCTCCATCATAGGATTTATAAAAAACAACAATCCCTAAAATAAAATATACAAAAGATATTAAAGTCGCTTTAAATATTTGATATAAATTAATACTATCATAAATTAGAATATTTCTCATCTCTTCAAAAATATAAACTAGCGGCAATAATTCAGCTATTATCTGTAGCCATAAAGGTAAGATTTCAACAGGATAATAGATGCAGCCTAATGGAGCTAAAAAAAATAAGCTAGCCCAAGCTATATTTTCAAAGGATGGACCATATCTAATTAAACCAGCGGTAACTAAAAGTCCTAATGTTATTCCAAAAACGTATAAGGTAATTAAAAGAAAAATTAAAGGAATTCCAATTTTAAAAATAGAAACACCAAATAATGGAATAGCAATAATCGAAGCTGGTATTAAACCGATTAAAGTTCTAAAAATAGCTGTGCAAGTTAAAGCGGTTATTATTTCACTTATTTTAATTGGTGCAATAAATAGATTGGTAAAATTTCTACTCCAAATTTCTTCTAAAAACATCATGTTATAACTGATGCTTGACCTGAATAGGAAATCATAAAGAATTGCAGCGCTTAAAATAACTCCCACAGTATTCTCGTAAAAGGAAGAGTTCAAAGTAAAAAATTTTGAAATAAAGCCCCAAAGAAAAATTTGTATTGTTGGCCAGTAAATTAAATCTAAAATCCTAGGGAAAGATCCTTTTATCAAATATATATGACGAAGACTTAAAGCAAAAATTTTATTAAAATTCATTTTTACTCCTAGCTATTTTCAAAAACGTGTCCTCTAAATTTTCTCTTCCATGTTTATTAATTAAATCTTCACAAGTTCCTCTATCAACAATTCTTCCATGCTTCATCATAACGATATTATCGCAAAGTCTTTCTACTTCTTTCATATTGTGAGATGCCAATAAAATTGTTAACTCATTTTCAGTTTTATATCTTTCTAAATACTCTCTAACAAAATCACCAATATCTGGATCTAAACTAGCTGTTGGCTCATCAAGAAATAATAACTTTGGTTTATTAATTAAAGATTTTGCTAATGATACACGATTTTTTTGTCCTGAAGAGAGTTCTCCTGTTTTTTTATTAAGGAAGTTTTTTAAATTTAAATCTTCTGCCATTTCAGAAATTCTATCAGAAATTTTTGCTACACCATACAATCTAGCATAAATTTCAAGATTTTGTTTTACGGTAAGTTTTTTTGGTAATTCAATATATGGAGAAGCAAAATTCATTAAACTTAATAATTTAATTCTGGTTTTTGGTTCAAGATTAGTATCATTTATAAAAATCTGGCCGCTAGTTGGAGTAATTAATCCTAACATCATTCCTATAGAGGTAGTTTTTCCACACCCGTTAGGCCCTAAAAGTCCTAATGTTTTATTTTTTTCAATTTCAAAACTTATATCGTTAACAGCTTTAATAGCATTAAATTTCTTTATCAAATTTTTGACTTTTAATTTCATTTTTTACACGCTGCTCTTTTTATTCTATCATTAATTGCAATTCCAGATCCTTTCAAAGGTATTTTTGCTATTTGAATCCTTTTAAACTTTTGTTTTTTAATTAATCTAAAAGTTTTATATAAATTAGCAGCCGCTTCATTTAAGTTTGAATTTTTACTTAAACTAAAAAAATTTTTTTTATTTTTAAATTTGTTGCCAAGAAATATAATTGCGTTTTTATTATCAAATTTTGACTGATTTATTAAAACCGGTATTCCAGGTGAATAATGTTTTTTTAACATACCTGGTGATTTAATTTTTGATTTTTTAAGTTTTTTTTTAACTTTTAATTTTAAAATTTTTTCAATTTTAGAGTTAGTAATAATTCCAGGCCTCAATACTTTTGGTGAGTTTGTTAAATCAATTACTGTTGATTCGATACCAATTTTTGCATGACCTCCATCTACGATTAATTTAATTTTTTGTTTAAACTCATCATATACATCTTTTGCACAGACTGGACTTATACTAGATGAAATGTTTGCACTAGGCATTGCTAAAGGAAAATTAATATATTTCAAAATTTTTCTAATCTCTTTATGATGCGGAAAACGGATTGCAACTGTCTTTAGTTTAGCAGTAGCTAGTGATTGAATTTTAGAATCTCTCTTTTTTTTCAAAATAAAAGTAATTGGTCCTGGACATAGCTTTTTATACAATTTTTTGAAATCATTATTAATTTCAATATCATTAGTAGCTTCTTGCATATTGTAATAGTGAATTATTAAAGGGTTTATTTTTGGCCTTTTTTTTATCTTAAAAATTCTTTTTATCGCTGTGTTAGAGTAAGCATTACCAGCAAGACCATATACGGTCTCTGTTGGAAGGGCTACTAAATCTCCTTTGTTTAAAAGTTTATGTATTTTATTGAGTATTTTTTTGGTTAAACGGAATATATTTGAATAACTATTTTTCATAATGTAATTACTTAATAGATGAAAAATGAAAATATTCTAGTAGATATAAAAAGTAAATCATTAAAAGAGGCTAGAGACGAAATTGACAAAATTTTAACTAAATTAGAAAGCCAAGATATCGACCTTGAAGAATCTTTAAGTGATTATCAGCGATTAATTCAACTAAATAAGCATATTGATAGTTTGTTCAAAAAAAAATTTAAAGAAATTTCTTCAAACAAATAAATATAAAATGATAAAAAAAAAATTATCAATAAACGCAGAAAAAATCGATAAATTTTTGATTAGATTTTTAAAAAAACAAGGACATTCAGAGTTAAGCCAGCCAATGAAGTATGGAGTGGTTGCAGGAGGAAAAAAAATTAGATCTACAGTTATTTTTGATACTGGAAAAATGCTAAATATTAATGAAAAAAAATTAATTAATATATGCGCAGCTGTGGAGTGTGTTCATTCATATTCCTTAATACATGATGACTTACCTTGTATGGATAATGACGCAATCAGAAGAGGCAAACCATCTACCCATATAAAATATGGAGAGGCATCAGCTGTTTTAGCTGGAAGCTCATTGTTAACCTTGGCTTTTGAAATAATAGCAGACAAAAAATATAAACTTAATTCTAAACTTAAAAATGAAATAATCGAGTACTTGGCTAATTGTTCTGGGCATACAGGTATTGCTGGAGGACAAGAATTAGACTTAAAATTTGAAAATAAAAATAAGAAAATAAATAAGATTATAGATATGCAGAAAAAAAAAAACTGGAAAACTATTTAATTTTTGTCTTTATGCTGCGGGTGTTATTGCAAATAAAAATAGCAGCGAAAAAAGGTTTTTAAGTAATATTGGTGAAGAAATTGGATTATTATTTCAAATAGCTGATGATTTTTTAGACACAACAAGTTCTACAAAATTAGCAGGTAAAAAAGTAAAAAAGGATAGCAAAAAAGGTAAATCAACTTTACCTGGTTTAATAGGAGAAAAAAAAGCATATAAATATGCATTTAATTTAAAAAAAAAAATATTGCTTAAATTAAAAAAACATGGAAAAAAAGCAAAGAATTTAACTAATACAATCGAATTTATTTTAGGTAGAAATTTTTAATGGGAAGACTAATTAAACAAATAAATTTTCCTGCAGATCTAAGAAAATTTAAAAAAAATGATCTTAAACAAATATCTGATGAACTTAGAAATGAGTTGATAGATATTGTATCGGAAACAGGTGGACATTTAGGAGCTGGATTAGGTGTTGTCGAGCTAACCGTCGCTTTACATTATGTATTTGACACACCAAAAGATAAATTAGTTTGGGATGTAAGCCATCAATGTTATCCACACAAAATAATCACAGGTCGAAGAGATAGAATAAAAACTCTACGAAAAGGTGGAGGTTTATCTGGATTTACTAAAAGAGCTGAAAGCGAATATGATCCTTTTGGTGCAGCACATAGCTCAACTTCTATTTCATCAACTTTAGGTATGGCTGTAGCAAAAAAATTATCAGACAATAATAACAATGTAGTAGCCGTTATTGGAGACGGTGCTATGAGTGCAGGCATGGCATATGAAGCAATGAACAATGCGGGAGCTTTAAAATCTAAGTTAATTGTAATTTTAAATGACAATGACATGTCAATCGCAAGACCTGTAGGAGCAATGAGCAATTATTTGGCAAAATTATTATCTGGAAAGATATATTTTAATTTTAGAGAAACTATAAAAATGGTGATCTCTTCATTTTCTAAAAGATTTAGTCAAAAAGCTGGAAAAGCAGAAGATTTGTTAAGGAATATTGTGACAGGTGGAACATTATTTAGCGAGCTAGGTTTTTATTATGTTGGTCCAATTGACGGACATGATGTAGATAATTTAGTTCAAATTCTTGAAAATGTTAAAAACTCCAGTCATCAGGGTCCAGTATTAATTCACGTTAGAACTCAAAAGGGCAAAGGATACAAGCCAGCAGAAGACTCAGGTGATAAATACCATGGTGTATCTAAATTTAATGTGTCGACTGGTGAACAAATAAAATCAAAATCCAATATTCCTTCATACACTAAAGTTTTTGCAGAAACATTAATTAAACATGCAGAACAGGATACAAAAATTATTGGAATTACTGGTGCAATGCCTTCAGGGACAGGTTTAAATTTATTTGAAAAAAAATTTCCTGATAGAACTTTTGATGTAGGAATTGCCGA
>MDTG01075634.1_pt1 | contig 27192 bp, 25 predicted proteins | sample 811421 | NCBI WGS metagenome assembly MDTG01 (sample SAMN05326645, study PRJNA326480) | marine metagenome | isolation source: seawater | place: Pacific Ocean: South East | collected 2011
CAAAAGATGAATATGATTCATTGTCTAAAAAACTTAAGCCAATAATTATCGGCAACTAAACCATAGGCATATCTTCTTCTTTCAATTCTGCTTTTTCCGAGCCCTGTAATAAATAGATATTAGCTATATTTGTTTTGTGAAGAAAATTGATAACAATCCTTTAGGACTTGATAACAAATTATATACTATAGAAGAATTTGGCTCCGCATTGAGAAATAAATTTGGAGGAGACAATTATATTTCTAATGTTATGATAGCAGAAATATTTCTTGCTAAATACCCTGTTTATTCCTGTAAAATTAAAAAATCAAAAAATCACGTCTCTCAGAAAAAATGTGGCTGTTGCTAGAATTTAAATGAATCAAACCATAGGCGTATTCTATTCTTTTAGATAGTATTAGGTTAATACTAAATTTTGTAGATTTAATTAATCTTATCATTTTAACCTTTAAATAATTAAAAAAATGAAAACAAATATTATATGCATTATAGCGTTATCAATGATGTTTTTAGGATGTGTTGATACAAAACAAAAACTTGGTTACGAGGCCGAAAACGATGCTGAGGCTAACATTTACGCTGGTGATGTAGAGTCTACAGAAATAATTAAAAAATGGTTTGACTCATACAATGCTAGAGATTTAGAGACTGTGTCTAGTATCGAACACGACGATGTTATGTTGCACGCTCCTAATGGAATGATTGTTAGAGGTAGTGAACAGCACTCTGAACTTTCAAAACAATTTCTATCAGCGTATCCGAATGCTAGGTGGGAGATACTGTGGTCAATTTCTTCAGACATAGCGTTTAACACAAAGCCCTCTGAAAATTGGGTTACTACATGTGTTTCTGTCACATTTGGTGAGGGGGAGAGAGCCACTACTCTGCAAAGAATTATTGATGCTCATATTGTAGACGGAAAAATTAAGCTAGTCTACGGATATGAAAGAACTGTGTCTACTGAAGAGGCTAATGAAAAAGAGTCTTCGAGCTAACTTTAGTTTAGGTTATTACATGTATTCGAACTAAATTATTATGAAAATAATTGGGATTTTTTAGAAGCCTAAATCATAGGCATATCTTATTCTTTTATTTCAAGAATTTAATCATTTCATCTGCAATTAATTTATTCCCAGCATGGTTAAGATGAACGCCATCGTAAGTTAATATTCCTTTAGAATAGTTTTCAGGATTATTTTGAGAAATAAAGTTCATGAATTTTTTTCTCAAATCCAATACTTCTACATTAAACTCCAAAGATAAATTTCTTACGACATCAGAGATGGCATCAAGATCATTATTCATTATTTCCATTGTGTCAATATTTTTAAAATTATTCACCAATTTAAACGCACCTTTGTTTTCTCCAATCACTGTTGGTGTACATAGAATTAATTTTGCTCCAATAGTTTGAATATCAGTAATTATTTTTCTCAACCCCTTTTCGTAAAGATCAATATCAGTTCCTGTACCTAAACCATATTTGTGCCATACATCATTTATGCCGATATAAATAAATACGATGTCAGGATTTAATTCAATGACATCAGTTTTGTATCGTATCAATAAATCTGATACCTTATCACCGCTAACCCCTTTATTTATGAGTTCAATCTCTTGATTAACATTCTCTCTCAATAGAGTTATAAATCCTTTGTAAGTCCCTTCTCCTTCTTTATTATCTGCAAGTTCAGTTATAGAATCTCCGAGAAAAACAACTCGAGTAGACGGATTACAGCTCATTAATAATATCAACAAAACATAAAATTCTTTTTTCATTAAAATAAATTTTAAATTCCTTTAAAATTGACGTTCAATACCTTTTAGAAAAGCATTTGCCTTGTTTTCTTCAAATCTTGCTTTTTCACTATCCCAATGCAAAGTTTCATTTGGAAATCTTCCTGCGATGACCCCCAATAAAATTGTTTCGGTCAATCGAGCTGAATAAGAAAACGGAGCCGACGTTATATCTCTACCCAAACACGCATCTACAAACTGATGATAATGTTTGGGAGCATCTCTTTCATAATCATTAACAGTCACTCCTAACTTTCCCTCTGAGTCATATTTGTCAATATCAATTTTTTGGTATCGACCATCCACTATCAAACGGGGAGACTCCATAAAATGCGGTAGGAGTAATCTTCCATTTTCACCAATGAACATAGCTCCCTGTTCAGGTAATTTGTCATTATTGGGGAGTTTGAGTTCTTTATTTTGTATGGGGGCATTTTTCCCATCATACCATACCCACTCAAAGTCCTCAGTAGTAAATTCAGTCCCAGGAAAAGTATAGATCACTTTATTTTCTTCGGGATATCCTATATTGTTTGGCTCTCTACATTTATTTACTATAGTTTTTGGAACTTCTAGAGCCAGTGCATTGTATGGGGTATCAAAAATATGAACTCCCATGTCGCCCAATGTTCCACATCCAAAATCAACAAGTTTTCTCCAATTCCCCGGGTGATAAACCTCCTCTTTGAAGGGTCTTGATGCTGCTGTCCCTAGCCAAAGGTTCCAATCTAGAGTATTTGGTATGGGATCACTTCCTTTGAAAGGGGGGCCATCATATCCCCAGTTCTTTGGTGACCAAGCTCTGACACGCATTACTTTACCTATAATACCAGACTGAATAAGTAGCGTTGCTAATTTATAATCATAAAAAGAGTGAACCTGAATACCCATTTGTGTAACAAGATTTTTTTCATCTGCTATTTTACGCATCGCTCGTACCTCGGAGACATGATGTGCAAGAGGTTTTTGACAATATACAGCTTTGTTCATCTCCATAGCCATGATCGATGGAGATGCATGAGAATGATCCGGAGTTGACACAATAACGGCATCAATTTCATTGGCCATTTGTGATAGCATAACTCTATAATCTTTAAAAGCTTTTGCATTTGGAAAATTTAGACGAGCTTGATTAAGAGCATTTGAATCCACATCACAAAGTCCAACAACAAGAACATCAGGATGGGACGCTATCGATTCAAGATCAGCAGCCCCCATTCCTCCAACACCAATGTGGGCAGTTTTGAGTTTCTTTTTTGTATTGATCATTGCCATTAGGGGTTTTGGAAACAAAGTAGGAATGGCGGCTGTCAATGAAATTTTCAAAAATTCTCTCTTGTTCATTTTTTAAAAATTTAAATCCTTTTAATTTTTATATTTCTAAAAGACAGGTTGCTTCCGTGGTCCTGAAAACCAATATATCCTGTTTTATATTTTCCGTAATCTGGAGCTCCCTGCCATTTTCCAGAATTTCTTCTTTCATACCAATCTTTAGACCATGGAACGAAAGAAAGCACTTTTTTACCATTCAGCCAGTATTCTACATTTTCTGTAGTAAAAATAATTTTACTGCTGTTCCACTGCCCCGCTGGATTTAATATTTTATTGGTTGTATCTGGTGTATGCATTGCATAGTCAGCAGCAGTTTTTTGCCAATCTTGAAGTTTTTGAGGTTCATCGGCACCAAATTGGATATTATAACTAGTAAGGTCATGAATTTTTGCATAATTAAAATCATCAATCAATTGATATTCAGGCGCGACCAGATGAGGTCCTTCATAGTCCTCTTTAATATGGTAAAAAATACCACTATTACCTCCTGTTGGGATATTCCATTCAACATATAACTCAAAATTATCAAACTCCTCAGCACCGTATATAATATCTCTACTTCCTTTATAATTATAATCTTCCTCCAATATTTGATCAGTGGTGAAGGTTAGCTCTTTATTCACAATTTTCCATCCTGGCGGCATCTGTTTAGCATTGTATGCTCTCCAACCATCTAATGAGGTACCATCAAAAAGTATGATCCAATTATTCGATGTTTTTTTCACGGGTGAAGAACAAGTACAAAAAAGTACTAAGGAAAGTACTAAAAAAAAATATTTCATGGGTTAAAACAAACAGTCATTAAATGTAATAAATTTTTATTTTATATTTTTAAAATTAATATTTGAATAATGAAATCACTAAGATATTTAATTTGCCTTTCATTTATCATTTTAAGTTGTGAAAATGACAGTGAATCAGTTTCTGATATATCTGAACCCCCAAACGAAAATGCATTTCTATTTGATTTAGAAATAGCATCAGAATTTCCAGTTGGACATAATTTAGGGTTAAATTATTTTAATGATATTACACTTGGGGTTATTTCTAAATCCGCCAATGAGATAAAACTTATTACAGCATCTAACACAAGTTCCTATGTTTTTTCAGGAACTAGTCTTTCAAATATTACCGAAGTTACTCAAGTTGCATCGCCTGAACCTAATACATTTTATTCAAATTATATTGGATTGGGTCAATTAATAAAAGATCCCAATGGTTTAATTTATAGTGTTTTTCATTCAGAACAACACGACGGAACTATGTTACCAGGTAATATTCCAGGTTTTTATGCTTCTATAGGCTTGGGAATTTCTGCAGATAACGGAATGTCATTTCAACTTAACTCAGAGCCATTGATCCAAAACATATATGATATTAATTATGATAATGGGTATGGTGACGGAGGTTTAGGAGAGCCTTCAATAACATATTCAAAAGATAAAACTGAGATTTATGTTTATTATGTTGATCATAATCGCACAGGTAGAGGTGTTAATATATGTATGGTAAAATTTAAAGTAAATCAAAATGGGATACCTGATTTTTCAACGTGCTATTATTTAAATGACAACAATCAGTTTACTACTAATCTAGTTCGATCCAAAGAGGTGGTAGCAGGTGTGGGATACTCTGACGCAATTTTTCCTCATGTGACATACAATGCTTTTATAGATAAATATGTTATGGTTTATTCATTAAATCATTATGGAGAATTTCACAATGGAGCTCAATCAGCCTCAGATTCAGGCATCTATTACAGAGAGTCTGAAGACGGGATTCAATGGACAGAAGAACCCAAAAAACTTTTGACAGATTGGTCAATTCCATATAGTTTTGACAATCATTCTTTCATTTGGCACCCCAATTTAATTTATTCTAATGACTCCCAATCTGAAGGCCATTTAGTTTACTCTAAAGCTTTAACCCTTCAAGAGGGGCATAAAATGTGGGCGATTAAGTTTAAGTATACTCAAAATTGATGAAAGCCCTATCTTTGAATAATAGGGGAAGAGAAGTTAAAAATTGAAATAGTTCAGAGACAAAAAAACTCCCTGAGAACTCAGGGAGTTTTGATTTAATATCGATGAAATATTTCTATAACCCTCCATTAAGAGAGTAAAAAATATTTTGAAAAGGTTAAAGACTACCAAAAGCGGCTAAGACTCTAATTGTGAAGTTCGATTTAATTTCGACACCTCCATTTGTTTGAGCCCATTCAGCAGCTTCTTTGGATAAGTTATCATCCCATTGTTGTTTCTGATCAATTAAATCGCTAAAATTTGATGATCCAATAACTACCCAGTGAGTAGCACCATTAGGAGAACCTATGTCATAGGTTCCAAATGCGATGGGTCTTTCCCCAATAGTCTTTAAAGCTTTGCTTACAAATTTATCGTGTGCTTTTTGAAATGCTTCTGGATCTTTAGGTGCAATATCATAAATTTGAATAAAAGGGAAGTCTTTTGGTTGACCTCCTACATAGCTTAAAAACCTTCCTGCATATGATGGTCCCCATTCTTCAACATAGTTGTTTAATTTTTCAAGAAATAAACCTTGTTGAAATTCTTTGAGATCAGATCTTCCTAATTTACCAACTTCGCCAAAAGCAACAACTCTATGAGTCCATTTGTTATCTCCAAAAGAGATTCTTTCAATCTGGACCCCACCAGATTTAAATTCTGCATTTTCGTTATGTTTAGTCATTAATTCGCCTATCGCTGGTTCAGTACCATCTTTAGCATTAAAATGCCATAATCTGAATGTGTTTTGTGAAAAAGAATAAGTTGTAAAAAATACTAAGAGTAAAAAGAAATATGTTTTTTTCATTTTGATTGATTTATAGTTATTTACAAAAATAAAAAAAATATCACACCATCCCATCCCATATAAATAAAACCAATACAACTATTAATTACCTCTCCCTTATATATAACATCACTTTTCTTTAAGGGCTAAGCCACCTGAAATGACTTGTGAATCTGTAATTATTGATAGTTTAGTTGTTTTAAAGATATATTAATCTCATAAATTTATAATTACTTACTTTTGTAAAGTAACTATTACTTCACATAATAAAAAACAATTTAACGATGAAAAAAATACTTTTAATTTTAACTGTAATGATTGCAGCATGTAATCCTGCAGTAGAAAAAGAGACAACCAATGGACAGGAAGGAGCAGGTTTCTTTTTACCCATAGAAGGAGAAAAGTTTGTAGTAGCATCTGATTCAGTAACCGAAATCTGGCAGAACTACATCAATGCTCACAATGATCGAGACTTAGAAGCCATCATGGCAATGGATTCTGATTCGATAGTGGTAGAGGCTGACGATGGTAGAGTGATAAAAGGTAAAGAGATGCATAAAGCAGCATTAGCTGATTGGTTTGCTGCAGAGGAGCCAATATGGGAAATTTACTGGGCGATGCCTTACAAAGCTGTCAATGGTGGTGAGGAATGGATTGTAGCAGGACACCGAGTAACAACTAAAGTTGATGGTAAGGAAAAAGTTCAGTTACAGATGATTGATGGTGAGATTAAAGAAGGAAAAATTACGCAGTTTTATGTGTATAGTAAGCGTGTGCCGGAACCACCAAAAACTGATTTAGAATCAGCTGAATAAGTTGAGAATTTAATTCTTTATAACCCCCTACATTTTTGTAGAGGGTTTTTTTGCTTTTATAGGGATAAATAGGCTGAGATATAGCTTACAGTCAACAGTCAAAAATTCATATTTAACGCACTATAAATTAATTGTATATTCTGATGTATAATAAGTTGTAAAAAACAATTGATTTTTGTAAATTTGAGTACATTAACATACTATATATTTTATGAAAAGATTATTTTTTATTTTAGTTCTGAGCTCAAGCATTGCAAGTGCTCAATGGGTTCAAAAAACATCCTGTAAAAAAAGTTCTGCAAAAATTACTAACCAGGCAATTGAGTCGATGGCAAACTTAGAGTATTTATCTGCTATGGGTATGGCAAAGGCAGCACTCCTATTAGATTCAGAGTGTGGGTGTGCTCAATTAATTTTAGCTGCTATTAGTAGTCCAAACCCAAATTGGGGAAGTCAAAAATCAAAGTTACAAGCTATTGATGTTTCAAAATTAAGTGCTGAGGAAAAAGCATGGCATGGATTCCTTATGACACCATGGAACGATAGACCTGAAGCTGCAAAATTAGCCGTATCGAAACATCCAAACAGTCCTTTAATTAATTTATTGGCTACAACACCAAGTGATTTTAATACTTACAAAATATTTGCAAATAAATTTCCAAAGCAAGCTGCTGCATCCTATAATATGATGTCTTATGCTTATTTAAGAGGAGATTTTGGTGAATCAAATCAGGAGATGGCTATGGATTATGTAAAACGTTCTCAGCAAATGCACGATGGTCCAAATTCACATGATTCAATGGCAGAACACTATGCATCAATCGGAGAATATCAAAAAGCTTTAGAATCGCAATTAAAAGCAGTTGATTTTGCTCAATTTGGATCACCTTATTGGAATTTTGCTAGAATTTATTACGCAAAAGCTAATCAAGCTGATCTTTCTAAACAATTGATGAAAAGTCAAAAAGAGGTTCAAGATGCAATATTAGCTCGTGATTATAAAACGTTTTCAAAGTATGAACATCCAGATATAACACATACAACAGGAGATTCTAATTTATCGCCTTTTTATGAGTTTAATAAAGCCTCATTTGAAGAAGTACAAGGAATTGAATGGAACAGATTTGAACTAGAAAAAATGGATGTAAATTACTCTCCGGACATGAAAACTGCTGTTTTAACATTTTATGCAGCGGGAAGCTATACATTCAAAGAAACCAATAAAGAAGTTGCCTACAGCACAAGAGGTTCTTCAGTTTGGGTCAATACCGGTCAAGGGTGGAAAATTATGCACAGTTCCTGGGCTCCAAATAAAGATGGAATTGGAATTCCAGAATAATACTCCAATAATCCTAATTTATTTTTAATGTCTCCATAAAAATTTTTATCGAGACATTAGAGTTCGATATTTCAATAGAGAACTCTACTACCAACTCTTTCAGAAATGAGAGGGTTTTTTTATGCAGTTTACTCAAGAGCATATAAATTTAAGGTAAAAAAGTTAAAAAGGAAGATCAATAAGGGGCATTAGAAATTATATGAAAATAGGAAGTATAAAATAAAATTGACACAAAAGAAAAAATGGAATTATGAGATTTGATATGGTTCATTATGATGTAATTTATAATTTAAAATATTAGTGTATCTACAAGTACAAAATATTGATTTTTTTTAATACATTTAATATTTACTCTTAAATAATGAAAAAACAATCATGTCTCTTTTTGTTGATTTTTCTACCACAACTATTATTTAGTCAAGGTTTGATGAACGAACTCGTTTCACTGTCTCCAGGAACCAATGAAGTTCTAATCGAATTTAGTGATAATGTTAGGCGACTCATCATTACAACTCCGAAAAATTTCAATAAAAAAAATGTGTATGCATCATTATTTTGTTTTCACGGTGCAGGAGGTAAAGCTGATGGTATGAGCAGAAGGTGGAGTCCTCAGGCCAATAAACGCAATATAATTGTAATTAGTGCAGAAGCTGTTCAACCTGAGGCTAAATGGAATTTTAAAGACAATTTTCATAAGCAAAATCAAAAAGATGTAGAATTTATCTCAGAAGTGATTAAGACTCTTATTAGCAAAAAGATTATTGATCCTAATGCAATTTATGCAACAGGTCATTCTAGCGGAGGCTTATTTTGCTATCGATTGGCTAAAGAAACTCCCTTTTTTGCGGCCTTAGCTCCTATGAGTTGTGGTATGGCAAAAAATGCTCATGAACCCAATAAACAAACCAAATCAGTTTCAATAATACAGGTGATTGGAGATCAAGATAAAAGCTATCATGGTTCTAGCAAAAAGAGAATTTCCATGTATTCGTTGGAGGAACGAATAAAAATATGGCGAAATTTTAATCAATGTTCCTCAGAACCCGAAGTAATAAAAATGGGGGAGAGCTTAGAAATGACCACTTATAAAAATGAATTTGGGGTAGAAGTGGCCTTTTTCAAAGTTAAAGGTGAAGGACATCATGTACGAAGAGATCTGCGCAATACCGCTGATTCTACTGCGTTGGAATTTTTACTTAAGCATAGAAAAAAATAAATATTATAGTAGCTATATAATCGTACAAAAGAAAACCAATTCATAATCAAGTCAAACATCGTTATTTTGGAGAATTCAATAAAAAAAATCATAGATAATCAAAAGAGTTTTTTCAATTCAGGAAAAACATTAGATATTAATTTTAGAAAAAAACGCTTAATTGAGTTAAAAAAAGAAATTCAAAATAACGAGAAAGAGATTGAATTAGCCCTGTATAAAGATTTGGGAAAATCAAGCGGAGAAAGTTTCTTGACTGAAATTCATTTTATATATGCTGAGCTCAATATAGCCCTAAAAAAGATAAAAAAATGGACCAGAAGAAAATCTGTGAGACCTTCACTATTAAATTTCCCCTCTTCTGATTATATCATTGCTCAACCCTTCGGAACCACCTTACATATTTCACCGTGGAACTACCCATTTCAACTCTCTATTGCTCCATTGATTGGAGCAATTGCTGCAGGTAATACGATTATTTTAAAACCCTCAGAGTATTCAGTACACACTTCAATGATTCTTGAAAAAATAATTCATAATGTTTTTGAAGAAGGCTTTGTTAAAGTAATTCAGGGTGGTCCTGAGATTGCTTCAGAATTATTAGATAATCATTGGGATTATATTTTTTTTACCGGAAGTGTTAATGTTGGAAAAATAGTAGCCGAAAAAGCCGCTAAATTTTTAACGCCAACGACACTAGAATTAGGAGGAAAAAACCCCTGTATTATTGATGAAACCGCTATAATCAAAACAACTGCCAAGAGAATAGTATGGGGAAAATTTATCAATTGCGGACAAACCTGTATTGCTCCAGATTTTTTACTTGTCAATACTAAAATTAAAGAGGAATTAATTAACGAGCTTATCGTCCAAATTAAAAAAATATACGGAGATGACGCTAAAACATCAGCATCTTACGGGAGAATCATTAGTAAAAAACATCTTACTTATTTGACCTCGCTATTGACTGACCAAAAGATACTCTATGGAGGAAATATAGACCCTGATCAAAAATATTTTGAACCAACACTTGTTGAGATCAAAGATTTTGATTCTCTATTAATGAAAGATGAGATTTTTGGACCGATATTACCAATTTTTGGCTATGATGATTTTGATGAAATTGACAAGATCATAAAAAAATATAAAAACCCATTGGCTTTATACATCTTTACGAAAAACATAAAATTTGGAGAAAGATTTTTACATAAGTATAGCTTTGGTGGTGGTGCCATAAATGATACAGTTGTTCATATCATTAATGACCGATTGCCTTTTGGAGGTATTGGAAATAGTGGTATGGGAAAATATCATGGTGAATCTACATTTAAAACTTTCTCACATTTTAAACCCTATATTTCAAAACCCCTTTGGATAGATATTCCACTTAGATATCCACCGTTTACAAATAAATTAAAATTTTTAAAAAAGGTGCTTAGATTGGTAAGATGATTTTAAATATACCCTTGGATTATTCAATAACGATTTATTTAAAATCATCTTCATTACATTTACAGTCACATTCAATTCAAACCATTGTAATCGATTAATTCCACTCATATGAGAAAAAAACTAACCCTTATTGCTTTAGTAGTTTCCCTTGGAGGTTTCCTCTTTGGATTTGATGCAGGAATTATTTCAGGAGTTATGTCTTATGCGAATCCTGAATTTGATTTAAATGATATCCAATCTGGATGGGTGGTGAGCGCTCCTTCTTTTGCAGCCATGTTTGCCATGTTGTTTTCAGGAAGAATAAGTGATCTCATCGGTAGAAAGAAGATGCTTGTTTTTGTTGCTTTCTTATATGCTATTTCTGCGATTTTATCAGCAATAGCATCATCGTATGAAATGCTTTACATATCAAGGATGATTGGAGGTATGGCTTTTGGCGCAGCCTTGGTTTTAGCCCCTATGTATATTGCAGAGATCTCAACAGCTGAAAATAGAGGGAAGCTGGTTTCATTGCAACAATTAAATATTGTTTTTGGTTTTTTTGCAGCATTTTTAAGTAATTATTTTTTTAATAAATACAATTCATCAGAGAGCACATTTTTAACTGATGAAAATGTATGGAGATGGATGTTGGGAGTAGAATTACTTCCTGCATTATTATATTTTATTTTGTTGTTTTTTGTTCCTAGGAGTCCTCGTTGGCTTTTGTTACAAGATAAGTTTAATGAAGCAAAAAAAGTTTTACATCAAATTCATGGTGAAGAAAGAGGAAGTGAAGAAATTATATCCATTGAAAAAAACATCAACGCTGATAAGAACAAATCAGGTTTAAAATTGAGTGATATTTTTAAACCATCACTGGTCTTTATCTTATCAGTAGGCCTGATTGTGGGTATTTTACAACAAATAACAGGGATCAATGCAGTTTACTTTTATGCCACATCAATATTTGAACAAACAGGTATTGGTACAGACGCCGCGTTCTCTTCTGGAGTTTTATTAAGTACAATTTCGGTCATATTTACCTTTGTTGCGATTTATTTAATTGATAAAATGGGACGGAGACCGTTACTACTAATTGGTACATTAGGAATTGCTTTAAGTTTATTGTTGTGTGCTTATGGTTTTCATCAAGCTACCTATCAATTATCAGAAGAGCAAATACATCAGTTAGATTTTAAAGAAGCTGAAAAATTAATTCCTTTGGCAAATACAACTTATGAATCTGATGTTGATTTTAAAAACGATTTAAAAAAGACTCTAGGGAGTAAAATATATAGTAAAAATGATGGTGCTATTTTAGAAATTGCCACTACGATTAATGCGAATTTAATTTTGATTGGAATTTTAGGGTTTATTGCCTGTTTTGCATTTTCTTTGGGACCCGTAATGTGGGTATTACTCTCTGAGTTATATCCATTGAAAGTGAGAGGCTTGGCCATTGGAATCATTGCTTTTGTGAATTCTTTAATAAGCTCATTAGTTCAATTGGTATTTCCGTGGGAACTTTCTAATTTTGGAAATGCATTAACATTTTTTATTTTTGGTTTCATAGCTTTTATTGGCTTTTTTATCCTTTTAAAAATCCTTCCAGAAACAAAAGGAAAATCTTTGGAAGAATTGGAACACAAGTTCGCTTCATAAAATAGAGTCACATCATTTGTTTTTTTAAAGTTATTATGCTCATGTAGCATCAAAACAATTAGATTATAATTCAATTTGTATTCTTAAGTTTACTAGGTAAATACTTTTAATCAGATTGGATTAGATAGCATCCGCAAAAGATATTTTTTTTCTTTTTTACAATAAAAGATGCTACTGCTTCTCCAAATCTAAGGTCTTCTAACCTATCGATTGTCTAATACTGAGTCTTTCAATACTGGTTCTTGTTGAAGAAAAGAAGCAATTAAATCATAACCATGAGGACTTCCAACAGACTCTGGATGGAATTGAATTCCAAAAATTGGATATATTGGATGTCTTACTCCCATAACTAAATTTTCATCATTATCCCAAGCATCACAAATCATCAATTTATTTTTGGGAACTAATATGAGACTATTGTATCTCATTAAAATTAAAGGGGATTCTAACTTAGAGTATAATCCACAATGATCATGTTTAATTTTTGAGGGGACTCCATGTACAGCTCCCATTGGAGATTCTATCAGCTCCCAACCAACAGCTAAGCCCAAGGCTTGATGACCCAAGCATAAGCCAAGTATTGGAATGTACTTTCCATCTGCTACCATTTTACCTTTAACAGCTAACGTAGCTATTTCCATAGTTATTTTAGATTTTTCAGGACGAGAAGGACCTGGCCCAATAATGATACTTTTAGGAGAGAAATTTTCCAACCAATATTTAATTTTGCTAGAAGAATCAGAAAGATTTTTTGGACGACCCTCAACTATTCTAACTGAGAAACCCATCTTAACGATTGAATTTGCAATATTTTCCGTAAAAGAATCTAAATTATCAATGAGTAAGACATCCGTTGGGAATGATATATCGGAATCTCCTCTGATAATTTCTCCTACTTTTGATTCAGAATATTTTGCCATTGGTTTAAGAAAACTTATAGGGCCATCTACCTTAGGAATAGGCAATATTTCTATATCTCTTTTCGGAAGTTCTTCTGAAGAAAAACCAGTCTTAAATCCCCAAGTGGAACCAGTAATTGCTGCAGATTTCCATCGTGCTTCTTTTACCTCAGAGTAAGCATTAGATCCAATTACAATTCCTCCACCAGCTTGAACTCTTCCGAACCATTGATTGGGTCCAGAATGTGATTCCAATGTACGGATTAAGATATTAAATTCAGAAATCCCTGAACTTGAATGGAAATGCCCGATTGAACCTGTCCAAGCACCTCTTGGTGATTCTTCTATTTCATTTATTGCGGCAATAGCAGCAGTTTTAGGGCAACCAGTAATTGAACCTCCAGGGAATAAAGCAGATATTATTTTACCAAATCCAATATTAGAAATTAATTCGCCAGAAACACCGCTGACTAAATGTTGTACAGTTGGTAATGCTTCCATACGGAAATCGGACCAATATACACTGCCTGGTTTACAAATCTTCGATAAATCATGTTTCTTGAGATCTACTAACATTAAATGTTCTGCTACTTCTTTCTCGGATGAGACCATCTCAATTTGTAAACTCTTATCCTCTTCGAAAGATTTACCTCTAGGACAAGTTCCTTTAATTGGCCGAGTGGAAACGATCCCTTTGTTAGTTTTTAACAGACGCTCGGGGCTTGCTGATGCAATACTCCATCCATAATCATGAACGTATAGCCACGTGGCAAATGGAGAAGGATTCGCATCCATCATTCTTTGAAATTTATTCCATGGATGGCTTGGTATATTGCCTGACCATTTCCTTCCATAATTTAATTGATAAAAATGACCTTGTCGAATACTTTCTTTAATCTTGTCAACTTTTTTTGCATGTGAGGCGTCACTTTCAGATTTTGGTACTGAAAAAGGTTCTAATTTAGAGAAATTTTGATTTTCTACAATTGACAAACCATTCTTGTTCACTTCTTTTAACCAGGGATGATCAGGTACTGAAATGATACTTAATTGATCCGTATTTCTATCATGTATCCACCATGCATCAGATCTCCAAAGAACTCCTAGTATGGTTCCTTCTTTTGGATTGTTAACCAAGTTGATTCCAACTGACCATCTGTTTAAGTCATATCCCAGAATTCCAGTAAACCCTCCTGGAATTATTGGATAGTCGGCAATATCCTCACATGGTAATTCCAAATTTTCTGCAATTTTTATTGCCATTTCAAGTGTTTCAACCTGGTACTCATTCACTGTATCCCAACCAGACAAAGTATACTTCTGAACGAATACTATCAATGGATTATTATTACCTAAATTTAAATCTCCTTGAAGTGCAGATGATGTATTTGATTTGGATTCACTTAGAGGCTCAAAAAACAATATTCGCATACTTTGTAAGCAAGGAAGAAAGGAGTGTCCAGATAAATCAGTAACTGGACCACCGGAATTTAAGATGAGTTCATCTTGGTTTGGAAGTTGATAATCTCTGTAATATTCTAGTAGTGAAATAATAGGATTTTCGACAGAATTTGAAAAGTTACGGAACTCAGGTATCATTGTATCAATTTATTTCTTCAATTGATTCCCATGCATCAGATAGTCTAGATAACCAACAAGACATGGCGGATTTGTATAATAAGCCGCGAGGTTTTCCTATTTTCCTACCATCGATTTCACCCAATGATTGTATACCCATTCCACTACCAATCACAATCATTTCTTTGGCTCTTAACATCAAATTCATTGATATAATTGATGGCCTAACACGGATGCCGTAATTTTCCAAACAATTCTTAATTTGTTCTAAGGTTATTGAATCTAAAGCCCCATCTTCTGCTCGTGGGTAGTAGGCTGTATCATCTATATCAAGAAGAATTGGTGTGCATATGTCTCCATCGATTATATTATTATTCTCGATCAATAAGGAAATATCTGTATTATTTTCTAGAGCCAATTTTTTAGCATCAAAATACGGTTTCCAATCCCCATGTTTTGTTCCTCTAATCTCTCCCTCCCAGATTGGTGCAGAAACTGTGATTGCTTTTAGAATACTTGGCCAAGGTTGATTTAGACGCGGAGCTAAAGAAAATCTACCTTCATTCGTTACCGCTATTTTGACTAGATAAGGTGGTTGATTTTGTTGGACTACAGGCTTCTTAGAAAAAGTTAGGGTACTCAATTCTGTGAAGATACTTTTTCTAAAATTATCTGGTAAAGAAAAATTAAGTCGGTGTGCATGTCTCTCCATTCTATCGAAATGTAATTTCGCAGCTAATAGGCTTGCTTTACCATCCCAAGCAACTGTAGACCAAACCTTGTACCTTGGGTCAGGGTTATTGGTCATGAATCTTCGTAAAACTTATAATTCTTCAAATTATCCTTAAATATTAGTATTTTAAACCATATTTATACCTAAAACAGTTTTTATTGGGTGAAAAGTAAACTGAACAACCAACGCTAAAAAAGCGTTAAAATTCATTTAAATTTTGTCTTCACTTATAAAAAAGTATACACATTACTATTCAAATTTCCTAAATTAATGTTAAAGAACAAAGTGAAATGATAAATAATTGAAAACTAATGTTGACAAGTAATTACAAAAGATAGTAAATAAACTTTTCCAGAAAAAAAACCTCAGTTAAGAGGTTTTTATGGGTCATATGATTGTTATCAAACTTAGAGGAATCTTACACTACTGTTTTTAGAGAAGTAAGCTAATTAAGTTCTCTAAAACCCAAGGATAATTTTCTTGAGAAACCTACATAATTTATTTAACAAACGCTATTGGGCGGAAAGATCTATTGCTTTCTTCTAAGTATTCTTAATTCAAAATCCTTAGTTATTTCAACAGATCCTCGTTCTTTGATAAGTTCATTGAATCTAGGTTTTTTTTCTAATTTATCATACAACATTAAGTGATCTTGTGTGTCTTCTCCAGTCAAAACAACCCAATGTGTTGCTCCATTTGGCATCCCTATGTCATAAGTTCCGAAACCGACAACTCTTCCTTTAAAATCACTTTGGAATTCCTCCACAATTTTGTCATGGGATGTCTTGAAATTATAAGGGTTTTCAGGTTTTATATCCCAAATATGAACTAGTGAATTTTTTTCAGTATCACCTTCTTGCCAACTTAGTATTCTTCCTGAGTAAGAAGTACCCCATTCTTCGATATAATTTTGCATTTTAGACCAAAATGCGTCGTTTTTATCAGGATTTATGGCATCTTCTTCCATTAAGTCTTCTCCGAGTGTATACATAAACACAAGTCTGTGTGTCATTCCGTTTCTTCTCCCAGCTGTAAAGCGCTCTAATACAACACCACCTTTATTCATTTCAACTCCATCGAAGACATTGTCGAATGCTTTAGATATATTATCTTGAGTGAAAGGTTTAACTTTAACTTCAATGACAGAGAAAGCCATTGTTTGAGAAAAAAGTTGAAATGTAAAAAATGCTATAGAAAGTGTTAGAATAAGTTTTTTCATGATTATATTGTTTTTATAATTTTCATAAAATTATAAATATATAATTGCAAAACAAAATTAATTATACTTTAGATAAAACAATTACAATAATCCTTTTGTTTTTAAGTTATGATGTTATTGTGAAATTGTTTTTTGCTATTGTGGTATTTGATATAAAACGATATATTTACAGCCCCTAATTGGAGTAATTTTTATGAGATTTTTAAAAAGTAAAATTTTATTTTTTGTTTCTGTTTTTTTTATACTTGAGATAACCGCTCAGGAAACACTTCCGATTTACTCAGATTATTTGTCTGACAACGTCTATTTGGTTCACCCATCTGCTGCCGGTATTGGTAATACAGGAAAATTACGTTTTACAGCAAGACAACAATGGGCGGGTATTAAAGATGCTCCAACATTACAGACACTAAGTTTTCACAACCGTTTCGGAGACAAAGGTGCGTTTGGATTTATTTTATTTAATGATAGTAATGGTTATCATTCTCAAAAAGGATTTCAAGGAACCTATGCATATCATCTAGATATAAATAGAGGTTCTAATTTCAATCAAATTTCATTCGGACTCTCTTTAACAGCGGTTCAAAATCAAGTAGATCAATCTCAATTTATTGGAGATCCAACAGTTGCTCAGCTTATTCAAAGTAGTGGTTATTTTAATGCTGATTTTAGTATTGCATATCATAAATCAGGTTTTTCCTCTTATTTTACTGTAAAGAATTTACTTTTATCCGCTAAGAATAACCTCAATAATAATCTTGAACCCTTAGATTTAAGAAACTATGTACTTTCTTTAGGATACTATTTTGGTCAAAACAAAACGATTCAATTAGAACCCTCAATCATGGTTCAATTACGAGAGTCTACAGGTGAGAGAATTGTTGATTTTAACATTAAAGCCTATAAAGATTTTAAAAATACACAGTTATGGGCAGCCTTATCTTACAGAAAAAGTTTCGATGTTAACCCGATTGAAGATCTTATTTATATTACCCCAATTATTGGTGTTAATTACAATAAGTGGATGTTCTCATATACCTATACTAAACAAAACAATACGATTCTTCTATCAGACTCTGGTTTTCATCAGGTATCTGTTGGGGTAAACCTATTTACAAGAAAGCCCAGAGCAGCTGCCTGTCCTAATATTAATGCTTCTTTCTAGAAGCTTTTTTCACGAATGGTTACTGTTGAATTTTTAAGTAACTTTGATAAAATACGAGAATTCTGATTACTATAAAATTGGTGTGTTGTTTTAAATCCATGATTAAGATTAAGCAGATTATTGTGGTATAAAATATTTTTTGTTTGCTTTGCCACGGCTAGACTAGCATCAACGATTTTAATATGTTTTCCAACTACTTTTTTTATTTCAGGAATTAAATATGGGTAATGTGTACAGCCCAAGACAAGTGTGTCAATATTCTTTTGAAGCATCGGTTGAAGGTATTGATGCAATAAGTTTTTTATTTCACTGGAATCGATATGACCAGCTTCAATTAAATCTACCAAACCTTTTCCTACCTGTTTTATGATTTTAATATTTGGATGTAACTTTCCTGAAGTATTTTCAAACAATTCACTGTTTAAGGTTCCCTCTGTAGCCAACACACCGATTATTCCAGTTTTAGTAATTAATCCTGCAGGTTTGATAGCTGGTTCAATACCAATAAAAGGAATCGTGTATTTTGATCTAAGAATTTCAATGGTGTTAGTGGTTGCAGTATTACAAGCCACTACAATAATTTTGACATTCTGGCTCAGTAAAAACTCAGTGTTTTTAATGCTCAATTCTATAATCTTATCTTTAGATTTCTGACCGTATGGGGCGTTTTTACAATCGGCTAAGTAGACTGTATTTTCATTTGGTAAAAGGTCCTTTATTTTTCTCCAAATTGATGTTCCACCAATTCCAGAATCAAAAAAACCAATAGAATTATTATTATTAGGTTTCATGTATCGTAAAAATAAAAAAATCCTACTTAAAAAGTAGGATTTTAATCTATTCTGGAAATTATATTTTTAATTTTTTGTTGAAGGATTTGGTTGTTTTACATCAGCTAACAACCCTAAATCTTGTTTTACATCATCATATAAGTCAACTCCATCAGCTACTAAAAGTCCTCTACCTGCAGAGGCGTCAAAAACATAAAGTATCCCTTTCGCTTTTGCTATTTTGTTGATAGCTTTAATGGCCTTTTCGATAATGGGCGCCAACTTATTACTTTGTTTTTCTTGAATATCTTGATAAGCCGCTTGTTCAGCTTGTTGAATTCTGGCGTTATCTGTTTGAACTTCTTGAGCTCTTTGCTTATTCGTATCCTCAGTTTGTTGTGCTTGCTCTGCGGTATATTTTTTAATTTTATCATCTAACTTTTTCTTCATACCATCGATATCATCTTTGTATGTTTTGGTAATTTTAGCTAATTCTGTTTGCAAAGCTCTTGTTTCTGGCATATTTGCTATAACTCTTTCATAAACAACATGTCCCATATTTTGTGCATTTGAGACACCACTCATAGCTAGAGTCAAAAACCCAACAATTAGTAAACTTTTCAATTTTCTCATTTTATTTAATTTAATTATTATCCTGTTCTTTTTTTTCTTGTTCTTTTTTCTTTCTAACAGCATCCTTTTTTTCTTTTAAGATTCTTCTTTTTTCTTCGATCTCTTTTGATTTTTTAATTCTTGCCTCTTCAATTTTCTTCATTCGTGCCTGTCTCTCTTCTTCCTTCTTCTTTTTTGCAGCTTCTCTATCGGCAATAGCCTTTTTTTGTTTTTCTGTTAATTCTTTTTTAGGAGCTACTTTTTTGGCCCTTTTTTCTTTATTTTCTTTCAGTTTACGTTCTCTTATAATATCATTTAAGATAAGTTCGCTAATATCGTATTTTTTATTGGAATATAACATTATTAAATCACTAGATTTATCAAAAACAAAATCATATTTCCTTTTAATCACGATCTCTTGTATGGAATTATAAACTTGATCTTGAATAGGCTTTACTAATTGTTTTCTCAGTAGAAACATATCTCCATTTGGTCCAAAATAAAGAGATTCTAAGCGTCTTAATTCTTCTTGTTTGATGGTTATTTCGTATTCTTTGTCTTGTATGAGATCATTTGTTAAAATGACTCTTTCGTTTGCTAAATCTGCCTTTAACTTTTCTATAAATCTAGCTAATTTGTCTAACTCGCCCCTCCATTTCCCAACTTTGGAATCTAGTGTATTTTGAGCCTCTAAATATTCAGGAACATTTTCTAAAATATACTCCATATCGATGAATGCAATTCTTTGTGTTTTTTGTGCAGAAACCATGACGCCAAAGAATATTAAAAATATGAAAGAGATTTTTAACTTCATCCTGTTTTTATCAGAAAATATCATGTCATAAAATTAAAATTAATTTTCACTTTTACTAAAATTGCTGCCCAATAATAAAATGAGTTTGCCATCCAGACTTCACATTTGTTCCTGGTAATGGATCAAATCCATGAGCAAAGTCAATTCCTAATAACCCAAAAGCTGGCATAAATATACGAATACCTACACCAGCAGATCTTTTGAGATTGAACGGGTTAAAGGTATCAAAATTGTCATAAGAATTACCAGCTTCTAAGAAACCTAGTGTATATATGGAGGCAGAAGGTTTATCAGTAATGGAATATCTTAGTTCTAATTGAAATTTATTGTAAATAGTACCACCTTCTATGGAGGACAGTCTATTGTTCTCGTAACCTCTTAACCCAATATTTTCTCTACCATCAAGTTGAAACTGAGCAATTCCATCACCACCTACGTAGAAACGTTCAAAAGGAGTGTTTCCTAATTCGTTGTTATAAAACCCTAAATACCCAATCTCTGCATTTGCCATTAATACTAATTTGTCTGTAAAGCCATTATACCATTTTCCTTTAAATAACAGTTTATAATATTCTAACCATTTAAACCTTTCTGAAGTTTCTAAACTTTGATAATCTTTGTCATTAAAAAGTGAATACGGAACAGTAGCTTTTGCACTGATACTAAATGTAGACCCATAAGTTGGGAAAACTAAACTTGGTCCTGCACTATTTCTACTTAAAGCAACAGTGTAGGCAAGGTTATTTAAGATTCCATTACTTAAAATATCATCACCAACCCTAAATCGATAATCGTTTAATCTAAAACTTTGATAACTAATTGTTTGAGATAATGTAAACCAATCACTTGGCCATAATAACCTTTTTGCCAATCCAACGGATGCACCAACAATTCCTAAACTCCTGCTTTTGTCTACATCAAAAGTTCTTGGGTTTATCTGAAATTGTTTGGAAGAATAGACAGAGAAAGATAATGATTGCGGTTTTTTTCCACCTAGCCAAGGTTCAGTAAATGAAAAACTATATGTGTTGAATGTTCTGCTTGTTTGTAATCGTAATGATAATTTTTGTCCATCTCCCATTGGAAGGGGTTTATAGGCCTCTTTATTAAAAATATTACGAACCGAAAAGTTGTTAAAAGATAATCCCAATGTTCCAATAAATGAACCTCCTCCATATCCACCTTGAAGCTCAATTTGACTTCCTCCTTTTTCTATAACACTAAACTCTACATCAGCAGTTTTATCTTGATAGTTGGGTTTAACATCTGGTGTGACATTGGTGTCAAAAAATCCTAGTTGACCAATCTCACGAATAGAACGGATAATAGCATCTCTACTAAATAAAGATCCTGGTTTTACTCTCAGCTCTCTATAGATGACATAATCATTTGTTTTATCGTTCCCGACAACACTTACCTTTTTAATAGTAGCCTTTTCGTCTTCCCTTATTCTGATTTCGACGGTTATGGAATCATTTACGACCTTAGTCTCTACAGCATTTACAGATGAAAATAGGTAACCATTGTTTTGATATAGTGTTTGAATATCTTCTGAAGTTGGTGACCCATCTCCAGAAATCCTCTCTTTTAATACAGATCCATTATAGACATCTCCTTTTTGAATTTTTAGCAATGTATTTAACTGATCATCTGTATAACTTTTATTACCAACATAGATAATATCTCCAAATATATATTGTTTTCCCTCCTCTAAGCGTATAAGAACATTAATGGAATTGTCTTCGTTCCATGAAATTGAATCGGATAATATTCTAGCATCTCTGTATCCAAGACGGCTGTAGGTATCTAATATACTTTCGAGATCTTCTTTAAAATTTTCATCAATGTATTTTGATCCTTTCCAAAATCTACCCAAAAATTTTCTCTTTGTATTGCTCATAGAGGATCGTAATTTTGATTCTGATAGAGTTTGGTTTCCTTGAAAGGCGATATTTTTTACTTTTATTTTAGAGCCCTTGTCAATGAAGATATTCATATTCACAACGTTTGTATCTGTAGAGTCTGGTTTTGTATCTACACTTACTTTCGTCTTTAGAAAACCTTTGTCAGTATACTTCTTTTTAAAGTAGTTTCTGGTGGTTACGATTAAGTTATCTGTTACCATGGTTCCAATCTTAAGATCTGCTTCCGATTTTAATGTTTTTGATTGGTTTTTTTTAACTCCTGCAATGCTAATTTTATTCAACTGAGGTAGTTCTTTTACATCAAATTGAAGATATATAGTATTTTCGTCAACTCTTATTAAATAAACATCTACAGTACTAAATTGTTTACTTTGATATAGTTTTTTTATAGCACTAGTTAACTTATCTCCGGGTAATTTTAAAGGTTGACCAATTTTTAGTCCGGTAAAGACTTTTACAGTTGATTCTGAAAATTTTTGAAGTCCAGTAACAGAAATTCCACCAAGGATGTATTCTTTTCCTCTTTCGTACATGATATTCTGTTGAATACTGATAGTGTCTTTTTTCACTGTTTTTAATGTGTCTACAGCTGTTTGTGCATACAAAGAAAATACAGGTATTGTATTGTAAAGAATAAATATAACCGCACTGACAAGAATGCTTTTCTTATGGGATAATTTGCTCACTAGTTTTTCCAAATCTTCGTTCTCTATTCTGATATTCTATAATAGCATCATAAAAATGCTCTTTTCTAAAGTCTGGCCAAAGAATATTTGTAAAATATAATTCGGCATAAGCCATTTGCCATAAAAGGAAATTACTTATTCTTTTTTCGCCGCTAGTTCTTAGCATTAAGTCAACGTCGGGCAAATTAAACGTATATAAATGATTATTTATAATTTTTTCGTCAATTTCTTCGATAGCAAGCTCTTTATTAACAACTTTTTTAGATATGTTTTTAATTGTATTAACGATTTCCTCTCTTGCTCCATAGCTTAAAGCCAGTGTTAATACGATTCTTTTATTATTAATTGTTTTCTCTCTGACTTCTTTGAGTGTTCTTTGTGCATTATCAGGTAAACTTTTTATATTCCCTATTGCATTTACTCTGACATCATTCTTTTGGAAAGTATCCAGCTCTTTATTTAAAGAACTAATTAATAGACTCATCAAGGCATTTATTTCAATTTTGGGTCTTTTCCAGTTTTCAGTTGAAAAAGCATATAATGTAATTGCTTCTGTTCCTAATTCAGAGGCAGCTTCTATGGTTTCGCGAACAGCAGTTAAAGCATTTCTATGACCAAAAACACGATTCATACCCTTTCCCTCAGCCCAACGACCATTGCCATCCATTATTACAGCAACATGTTTAGGGATGTTATTTGGGTTGATTAGTGATTTTTTATCCATAAATTTATCTTTGGTCCGCAAAACAAGGAGGTCTTCCAAAAGTATACACTAAAGAAACACCAGTAAACATATACCAATCATTTGAAGTTCCCCCAAAATCTAAATCCGAAAATTCACTTGTTGTGAAATCAAGTTTATCTGTAAATGTATAACGAAAAGAAGTTTCTATTGCACAGGCTATTTTCCCATATAGTTTAGTTTTATAACCAATTCCTAATGGAATCGAAACAGAGGTATTTCTTGTAAACCGAAAACTGCCATCATTATTTTGTAATCTTGGGGTTTGATAATCTACCGCAGCAATTTGTAATAAAATGTATGGAGTACCAATTTTGTCTTTGGTTGACAGGTTGTATTGGTAAAAATTATATTCTATACCCACCGCAAATTCATTTATTGGATTTTTAAAACGAATACCTCTCTGTTGTCTAATTAGGTTTTCAGAATCATCATCATTACCCAATAGGGAAAAATGACTATAAGAACCTCTGATTGCTATTCTGGGATTTAAATTATATTTATATAAAACAGTGCCCCCTTTGTCATTGGGTTGAATATAATTAGTGCTTCCTATATCTCCAACGTAATTTACACCTCCTACAAAAAAACCAATTTCATTTATTTGGGATAAACAATTACTTGAAATCCAAATAAATAGTAACAATATTAAATACCTTTTCATCCTAAAAAATAGCGTGTAAATATAAATAAATCTATTCGCTTTATAAAAGTTAATACACGAGTCCTTTTGAATAACAACAAATTTAATTTTTTATTGTTAGATACCGCTTATAGATTTGACTCATTTCTAGTGTCTTCTCCCCACAAAAGCTTCGTCCTTAATGTTGTGAAAAAAGATTGATTTAAAGGTAAAACGCTTTTGATTGTAAAAGGTGATTTTTGTATGAAAATTTTAGTTTCTTTTGGGATTGATGTAATTCTTGAATCTAGTGAAATTAAAAAACTTTTTTCTCTTGAATCTACCTCTAACTCTATAGATGTATCATCTGGAATAACCATAGGCCTAGCATTTAAATTGTGAGGTGCAATAGGTGAAATGACAAAGTTTTTGGAATTTGGAGAAAGTACTGGGCCATTACAGCTCAGAGAATATCCGGTAGAGCCTGTAGGTGTTGCTATAATTAAACCGTCAGACCAATAATTTGTTAGGTATTCTTTGTTTAAAAATGTTTTTATTCCTATCATAGAGGTCGTGTTTTTTCTTGCAATTGTTATTTCATTTAACGCAAAAGAAAGCTCATCAAATTCATCGATGCTAGGACTTGTTTTGATACTTAAAAGTGTTCTTTCTTGAATTTCATATTGTTTGTTTACCAATAATTCTATTGATTCTTGAATGGCATTTTTTTGAATATTTGCTAAAAAACCAAGACGTCCTGTATTAATTCCTAAAATAGGAATATTTAAGTCTCTTATGAATGTAATTGCTCTTAAAATAGTTCCATCACCACCTAAACTGAAAAATAAATCAAAAGAACTGTTTAAATCGAGAAAACTGTTAAACGTAGCATATTTTTTGGTGAGATAATTCTGTTTATTTAATACCGTATAAAAATTTTCTTCAAAAAAAACCACCACATTATAAGTCTCTAGTGCAGATAAGAGAATTTTAATTTCTTTTTCAGCATTTACTGAATATTTTTGTCCAAAAATTGCTACTTTATTCATCCTTTATATGTTTAAGTACTTTTGTAAATATTCAGATCTTTCTCTAAGATCTTGTAGGTAAATATCATCTTTGTGTTCTGAAATAATGGTGTATTTATAGCTTCTAAATGTTTGAATAACTTCATTGATATCTTCTGAACTAATTTTGATAGTTGCCTGAATTGTGTCAGAGATTTCGGATGAATTATAGAGCCCAAGTATCTTACTTTCATTGCGTTCTACAATTTGACAGATTTCGCTCATAGAAAAATCTTTTTTAGCTTTTTCAATGATCATGACGACTCCATCATTATACATAAAAGGACTAGAGCAAAATAAATCAAGGATGTCATTTAATTCATAATAACCGATATAGTTTTTTTCTTTATTTAAAACAGGCATTATATTACTTTCATTATTTGCAAATAATTTCATAACCTCTAGTATAGTGCTATTTTCATAAGTGAAAAAATTACTGAACAAATATGAGTATTTTAAAATGGAAGATTTGTTATCTTCAATAGTTTGAGAATCACTTTCTGAGATACAACCAATGAGTTTTCCATTCTCAATAATGGGAATGTGTGTAATAGGAAGTCTTTTACAGATTTTTTGAGCTCTTTTAACGGAACTCTTTAAAGTTAAGACTTCAATTTCATTGAGGATGTATTCTTTGATATTCACGCTTTACGAATATAGTTTAAAATCATTAAAAACTGTACTTTTGACATTTATTTGAATCTAATGACAAAGTTAAGTGTAAATATCAATAAAATAGCAACTTTACGCAATTCAAGGGGTGGTAATGTCCCTAATTTATTAGATGTTGCAAGAGATATTCAAGAATTTGGTGCCCAAGGGATCACTATTCATCCCAGACCCGATGAACGTCATATTCGCTATCAAGATGCGTATGATCTCAAATCAATGGTAACCACAGAATACAATATTGAGGGAAATCCTATTCAAAAATTTATGGATTTGGTATTAGATATTCAACCCACTCAAGTAACCTTAGTTCCAGATAGTGTTAGTCAAATTACCTCAAATGCAGGTTGGGATACCATTACCCATCAATCGTATTTACAAGAAGTGATAAAGGAAATTAAAAACTATGGGATTAGAACATCAATTTTTATTGATCCAGATTTAAAATTAATTGAAGCGGCTGCCAAAATAGGAGCTGATAGAATAGAGTTATATACAGAGCATTTTGCTAGTCAGTTCAAAGTGGGGAATAAAGAAGAAGGGATAAAACCATATACTGAAGCGGCAATTTTAGCTCACAAATTAGGATTAGGAATCAATGCAGGACATGACTTGAGCATTCATAATATTGAGTATTTTAAACAGAATATTCCCAATTTATCAGAAGTTTCCATAGGACATGCATTAATTTCTGAAAGTTTGTATTTAGGCTTACAAAATGTTGTAAATATGTATTTGCATCGACTTCAATAATATGGAAATTCTACACTCAAATATTGTTGGAAAAGGAACCCCTTTTTTAATTCTTCATGGATATTTTGGTATGGGTGATAATTGGAAATCTATGGCCAAAGTTTTTGGAGAGTATTTTGAAGTTCACATCATAGATCAACGAAATCATGGTAGAAGTTTTCATTCAGATGATTTTGATTATGAACTCATGGTAGAAGATCTTCATAACTATGTTATTTACCATGGTTTAGAGAATGTTATTTTGTTAGGGCATTCTATGGGAGGAAAGACAGCAATGTTATTTTCGGTTACATATTCAGCATTGGTTCATAAATTAATTATTGCAGATATCTCTCCCAGATATTACAGCCCTCATCATAATGATATACTAAAAGCCTTAAATTCTGTTGATTTCTCTATTCAGTATTCTAGAAAGTTAGTTGAAAAAAAAATAGCTGAATTGATTCCTGAAAAAGAAGTCCGTTCTTTTTTAATGAAAAATGTGTATTGGAGAGAGAAAGGAGTTTTAGACTTCAGATTTCATTTACCATCTTTAACA